>Ga0208855_1000070_pt1 | contig 31972 bp, 21 predicted proteins | sample LakMenEpi17May12_FD_150708 | JGI IMG/M metagenome (GOLD analysis project Ga0208855, IMG submission 150708) | Freshwater microbial communities from Lake Mendota, WI - 17MAY2012 deep hole epilimnion (SPAdes) | ecosystem: Environmental > Aquatic > Freshwater > Lentic | place: Lake Mendota, Madison...
TAATGACTTTACTTGTAATGACTTGACTTGTAATGACTTTACTTGTAATGACTTTACTTGTAATGACTTTACTTGTAATGACTTTACTTGTAATGACTTGACTTGTAATGACTTTACTTGTAATGACTTTGCTTATAACGATTTTACTTATAACATAAATTCTACATTAAATAATTTAAATCCACTTATTATTCCAGATTATTTAAAAAATTTAAATATAGATTATATTTCTTTTTCAAATACATGTGAGCTATCACCATTAAACTACGACCAATCTCCCTGTCTTGTTGTAGATATAAGATATAAACTGGTCGATGGAGTAAATCCATTTATTTCTGGAGATGGTACATCTTATAATTTTCCTAGTATATCTCAGGATATTTATAGAACTCAAATAAAAGTTAAAAATGGTGAGTTAATTAAAATTGATTTAAAATCTTTATATTCTATAACAGATATTGTAGTTACAACTGCTAGTCAAGCATCTTCTGCTGATAGAATTAATAAAGCTATTCCATATAATATAACACTATGGAAAAAATTTTTAAAATCTAATGATAATAATGCATTATCGTTTTTAATTAGTGGTTCACTTTGTCAGGGCTATAATCAATCAGATCAAGAATTATAAGGAAATACTATGTCAAATTATTTTTCGGCTTTAATTAATAATGAATATTTTTATTTATTACCTATATGTAATTTAAAACCAACAAGCAGTTCTGATGTTTTGGGAAATGTTTCTGGAACAAATCCATTAGCAACTAGTATAACTATTCCTGATTATATTAAAAAATTGGATACAGATTATATTTCATTTGGTTCTAGTCCAGCTTCAAATACCCAACTTCCATCTTTAGTAACTGTTTGTCAAATTGTTTATGATACTGGTGCTGATTCTTTTCAGGTAGTAAACTCAGGTGGTTCTTTAGTAAATCTTGCTACACCATCTGAATATATTGTAGAAATAAGAGTACCAACTTGCGAACTATTACCTATTGATATTAAAAGTATTAAAAGAATTCAAGCAAGTGCGTCTTCAGCAGATACAAATAGAGTAGCTGCTCCAACCAATATAACACTTTGGAAAAGATTTATTAAATCAGATGCAACTAATAAAAATCAATATATGGTAGATGGTAAACTACCAGTAGGTCCAAATCCAACGGTATAAAAATGAAAATTAAAAGAAACTATAAAAAAGAATATGCTAAATATCATGGAACTGCCGCTTATCGTAAGCGTAGATCCCAAAGAGTACTAGCTAGAAGAAAAATGGAAAAGCTAGGAAGAGTTCGTAAAGGTGATGGCAAAGATGTCGATCACAAAAAAGCGTTATCTAAAGGTGGTACTAATGGTCTAAGAAACCTTAGAGTAGTATCCCGACGCACAAATCGTCGTAAAGACAATAACTAAGGAGTGTATATGACAGAAGAAACAAATGAGACTCAGCAATTTGAATATCAACAACCAGTCGCCCCAAGCGAGGCTGATGTTCAAATTAAACAAGCTGAACAATCTCCAGTCTCTAGTCAAGAAGATATGATTAGTGCTAGAGAGCGTAAGGCATTTGAAGTATATGTAAAAAATCAAGGTCTTGAAATTCCAAAAAATTTTAAAGATTCAAATGCTTGGTTTGACTCTCTAAAGAATGCACAAAAAGAGTATACTAAGGCTCGTCAGGAAATTGCAGAGCTAAAAAAAACATATGAAAAAGATGGTGCTGTTAATAAAGCTTATGAAGCCCCTGTATCTGAAGAAACCGTAGTAGAAATTAAAGAACCACAAATTAAGGTTCCAGAAGAATTAAGAATTCCAGAACTTCCAAAAGAAGAAGTAAAACCAACCAAAGAACAAACTAAATCTGTAATCGCAGAAGAAGATTGGTCTAAATGGTCTATGGAAGTAGCAATCAGTAATACTTTATCTGAAGAAACAATTTCAGAAATTAAAGAAAAAACTGGTTTTACTGATAGAATGATTACTGATTATGTAGAGGGACAAAAAGCGAGATCCCGTGAAGCCTTTGGTAAGGCTGCTGAAGTAGTTGGAAGTAAGGATAGGTTATCATCTATTTTTGCGTGGGCAGCAAAAACAATGACACCAGCACAGCAAGCAGAAATTAATGCAACCCTAGCCAGCCCCGGTTGGGAAATTGCGTTACTTGGTTTGCAAGCTAAATATGATAAAGCTACCGCTAGTTCAGCTAAGGGTAAGGAGATGCCAAGGGGAAATAAACAACAAGTAAATGTTTCCTCGACAAAGCAAACTCTATCCCCTTATAAGACAAAGCGTGAGTTCTATGCAGATAGAGGAAATCCAAGGTACAATAGTGATACCAAATTCCGTCAAGCAGTAGAACAACGCATAGTGATGACGGGAGATATTACCCGTCTTCCAAACTAAGTCAAGTCATTTTAAGTAAATCCCCCTTAATGGTAATGGATGACACTATGACAAGACAAACATTATATAGACTCCATTTGGAAAAATCTATCAAATGTTAGTTTAAGATTTGTCACTCGTTTATTTTATTTTTTTTCTAATTTACTATAACCTTAAACTAATAGGAGTATATAATTATGGCATTTTCAGGTTCCGCAGCAAATCAATTAGCAGCAGGCGATTTTACACTACCAAGAACAGGTCTAGCTGATGGTCCAGATGGTACTAATCCAAATAAGATTTGGCTACCACTCTGGTCAGGTGAAGTAATTCACGCATATGATCAGTACAATGTCTTTGAAAATCTAGTAACTACCAAGGCACTAACTGGTGGATTCTCTTGGGAATTCCCAATTACTGGCACAGTAGGTCTAGATGCTTCATGGAACGCTGGTGAAGAACTTGGTGGTTACAGCGGTGCTGCCAGCGCAACAAGCAACAGCTTTAAGGTAAATCTAGATAGAAGACCAATGGCTACCTATTTTGAAACCGATAATGTTGATGCACTAATTACTCAATGGGATTACCGAAGTGAACTAGCTAGACAAGCTGGCCAGACCCTCTCTAACACTAGAGATCGTCAGTTAGCTGAAGCTATTTGCGTAGCTGGTCTACTTGCTCCACTAGGAGTATCCCACACAGCAGGTACTGGCACTACAGCAGACCCAAGAGGTTTAGCTCTAGTTGACTTCCCTGCTCCAGCAGTAGTATCTGAAGTAGCTACTGGTGCTAATCAAGCAGCAGTAGTTAACTGCACCGAGCTTTCAGCCCTTAATATTCTTAAGGCAATTGAAGATTACTTTGTATTCATGCAAGAACATGACTACCCAACAAACAATGTATATTGTGTAGTAACTCCAAAGGTATTCCAAGTAATTCGTGCTCTTGGTATTCCACGATCTGTTACCAATAACATTGTAGCTTCTACCCCAATCTTTGGTGCTGCCAGCGATTTCGGTGGAGTTGGTTCTCCAATCAGCATGGGAATGAATATGTTGAACGATTCTCTTGAATATATGGGTTGCCGTATCATCAAGAGCAATCACCTTCCCGGCGGTAAGGATTATGTCGCTTCAGAAATCGGATCACTAAAGTATAACCTAAAGTGGGATACTGGATTCGATGTCTTTGGTGCTATCTTCCAGCCAGAAGCCGTTGCTGGTCTATCACTAATGGGTATGAAAGTTGACACCGTACAGGATGTCCGCAGAAATACTCAATTTACTGTAGCTAGTATGATGAAGGGTACTGGTATTATTCGTCCAGAACTATGCCAGATCCTAATCGGCCTAAACTCAACCGCAGCAGTAGATACCAAGGCTGAAGTTGATACCCGTAGCGAATGCTTCTCAATCATCAATACCGCTTCTAGCTCAAACCTAGCAAACGGTTTCGGTTCAGAATACGCTACTGCCTAATAATGATTAATCTTACTGTTAACGGTTTGTTTGTTCAAGTCGATTGACAGGAGGTGATCCTTAATCTACCCCCGGCTCCCTTAAATGGGAGTCGGGTGGTTTTTTTCTTAAAGGAGGCTATATGGGTTTTATAACCAAGCTACAAGCAATCAATCAAATGTTATTGGCCGCTGGTGAATCTCCAGTAGCCGATCTTTTAGGTAATTCTGGTATTGATACTGGAGTTGCCGAAACAATTCTAGAACAAGCTAGCTTAGACTTTCAAATGAGAGGTCTTGCTAATAATAAAATAGTTAGAAAAATGCAAGCAGACACTAATGGTAAAATTTTATTACCAGTAGGTGCTGATTCTGATGAAGAAGGAATTATATCTGCTGATTTACTTTCATTACACCTTAATTCAGATAATCTACAAATTATTGCAAAGGTTTTTAATGATGGAACTGGTGGTTCTGGTTCTATTCGTTTATATAATTTTACAGATGATACTGATATTTGGACTCAGGGTGTTGATTATTATGTAGAAATTATCAAAAAACTAAAGTGGGAACATCTAGATACTCCAGTACAAAGATCTATCATGTCTACCGCACAAAGACATTATCAGATTCTTACTCAAGGAGATCCAGCAGCAGATCAATTCCTAGGATTTCAAGAAGATATGTTTAGAGTTAAAGGAAGAGCTGCTGATATTAACGATAAAAAACGAAATATATTTAAAACTGGTGATGCTAATGCTAGGGGTGCTATATTTAGAAACCCCTATATTTATGACCCAAGCAGATATCGCTATTGGCGAGGAGTATAATAATGGCTAAAAGATTCCCAAATACAAGAGGACCAGCAGTATCTACAAAGATACCAATCTTAACCTTAAGTGGAGGCGTAAGCAGACAACCACAATCTAAGCGTCTTCCTAGTGAAGCACAAAATATGGACAACGCTCTTGTAACTTTGGAAAGATCTTTTGAAAAAAGACCCGGATTTGAAATAATAAACCAAAGTGGATTTACTGGTAATATTTCAGATTGGAATTCAATTCCAAATGCACAAAGATTAGATTTATTTGGTCTTTCCCACTCATCAGCTACAACCAAAGATTATTGGTTTTATTGGTTTAATTTAAACGATGAAAATAGATTCCTTGTTGTTGTTGACTATAAAGCAACAGGAGCAAATGATGTTATTCTTAGAATTTTTAAATTAAATACAGATGGAACTTGGTCAGATCAAACTGAATATACAAACTCACCAACTAATACTCAACAGGGAACTTCAATAATTAGTGCTAATACTAGAGCATATATTACTTATGGAAATGCTACAAATAATGCCAAAGATGTTCTTAAAGCAACAACAATAGGTTCTAGTATTGTTATTTTAAATACTTTAGTTAAAGCTGGTTTTACTAGCGGACCTAATGGGTTTTTATACAATCTTGATGGTACTGAATCAGCATCACCAGATACCAAAGGACCACAAATTACTTACTACTCTTCTGCTAGATATACAAAGGGGTCTGATTCAAAGTGGTATCTAAATACACTATCTGGAGACTCAAGAACTATAACATTTACTTCAACATTTATTGTTGGTAGAGCTGTTACATTAAATACAGCACCAACTCTTCCAACACCGCTAACACATACAGTTTCTTCTACTAATTTCAACCCATCACCACAAAATAAATTTTATATTATTAAAAATTCAACTAATTGGGCTGTTTTAGATAACTGGAAATCAGGTGGAACTAGCTATACTGTTGATTATGTATTTCCGGGATCTACATTTACAACAGGAGATTCTGTAACTGTTTATTCTGGATATATGCCAGAAGTTGAAGATTTTATTTGGCATGAGACTAGTGAACCTTGGTTTGGTCAATCAATGATCGACTTTAGTGAAATTAGATTCCCACCAGAGCAAGCAGAAGTAGTTGGAAACAATGGATTAGTATTTGGTGGAACTATATTAAATCAATCAGCAAAAAACGCTTTAGATGCTATTTATGGAACAAGTTCTGGTAATGGTAAAATTTATTTTACATCTTCTCCATATTTAAATTTTACTAGTGGTTATTATCGTATTGTAAACTCATCAAGCAAACCATATACTCAAAAAGTTCGTAGTCCAGATCTTTATTCTGTTATTGATGAACGAAGAATGCCACAAAAAATTACCTTTAATGCATCTGCTCCAACATATAAATGGACTGCTAATTCTATTTCGTGGCAACCAAGAACTTCTGGTGATAGATATTCTAATTCTGGTCCAAGTATATTCTTAAATGACACTAAGACAGCACCAAGGCAGGTAGCAATAAAAGCACTTTCTACATTTAGAGATAGACTTTATTTTGCTGCTGAGGATGTTGTTTTTACAAGTCAGTTGGGTGTGTATGAAGATTTATTCTTAAACGATCCAAGCAATATTGTATCAACAGACCCAATTGATATTAGAGCATCTTCTAACTCATTTACAGAAATTTCATCACTAACACCATTTAATGCTTATCTATTTATAAATACTTTGGGTAGTGTACAATATGAACTAAAAGGATCACAAAACCAAATTACACCACTAACAGCAGAAATATCACCAACAGCCTTTTATTCAACAGCTAAATTTACAGAACCACAATTACTTGGTTCTTTGATTTACTTCTTTGACAAGTCTAAACTATACTTATATCTTAGCTCAGAATCCTCAGATTTAGCTATTGCACAAGAATTAACTGTTACTTGTCCAAACTATTTACCAACAACATATAGAAGTATTTGTACAGCTCCAGCACAAAACTATATTGCTTGTGCTGACAATACTAACCAAAACTATCTATATTTCCATGCATCAAGATTTGCTGGAGATAGAAACTTACAAAATGCTTTCTTTAGATATGTTTTAAACTCATCAGAAAAAATAATGTCAATTCAAAGCTTTGATGATTATTTGTATTCTGTAGTTAAAATACCAACAACATCTGCAACTACATCTGGCGGTACTCCAACAAATATTGGCGATACTCCAGCAGGAGCTGCTTCTGTAACAGATAGATATTATCTAATGAGAACATACATGAGAGAAGAATCTCCAAGTATACCAAGATTAGATAGATTAATAAATATTAAACTATATGATAATAATTCTGATTATGATTTTTCTTCTAATGAAACAAAAATTAGAATACCCATATCATTCCCATACCAAAATGTAGAATCGTATCAGCTAATTACAGACTCTACTTGGTCTTCAGATCCAAGTGGATCTCCGGCTATTTCATCAGATAGAGTATATGAAATTGCTTCACCAAAAGCATATACTATAAAAGATGGTTATCTTGAAATGGTGTTTGATGGTAGATTTGTTCCAACAACACAATCATCACCAACATCTACTATTACAATAGATTATGGTGTTAATAAAAGAATATATCTTGGTATTAAGTTTAACATGGAAGTTGAGTTGTCTGAGCAATTTATAAGAGATCAAAATAACAATGTTATTGATGGTGTTTTAAATCTTAGAACAATTACAACACGACATAAAAATACTGGTAACTATGATATAGAAATTTCAAACAGAGGTAGAACCCCTGTTATTTCATCTTATACCAATCAACAACCAAATAATAATCAAGATCCCCTAAACCTTGAAAACTGGGTTTCTGAGGGAGAGTTTGTTTCTAATATTTTAGGGTTTTCTGACCATGTAAATATTAAGATTACATCAGATTATCCAACTCCTGTTAACATTGTAAACATGGAGCTAAAGGGTAAGTTTATTCAAAAATACTCATCTCTTTCAAAATAATAGGAGTTTATAATGTCTTATACTAATACACCAGTTACAACAAGCGTAAGCGGATCTTGGAATGGAACATCCATAAGTTATTCATCTATTGCTTTAATTGATGGAATTCCACACAACGCTCAACTAGAAGTAGAAAGAGTTTTTACAACAACAAGAGACTCATTACCAATTACAAATTTTTTAAATAATCCACTATTTACGGCTAAAGATAAACGAGAGGTATTTGTAATTCCTAATTCAAGAATTACTTTTAATGAAACAAGTAAAACAATTACAGCAATTGATTTACCAAATATTGGAAATGTTTATAACTACGATCCAGTAGATGCAGGTGTTAGTGATGTTCAGGTTCCGCAAATTGCAGTATCACAAACACTAAAGATTCGAAGAAAATCTGTTAGTAATTCACCACTAGTAACTTGGTCTGCTGGTAATAAACTAACAAGCAACCAATTAAACTTAGAAACAACTCAATTACTTTATTTAACACAAGAATTAATTGATAAAGTAACAACAGAAACAACGGTATCAAATATTGCAATTGGAGATATTCCTGATAATGCAGTTACTCCAGCAAAATTATCTGCTGGTGGGCCAAGCTGGAACAGTAGTGGAGATTTCTTTGTAGATACTGATACTCTATATGTTGATGAATCTACAGATAGAGTTGGTATAAACACCTTGACACCAACTACAGCATTAGATGTTGTGGGTACTGTAAAAGCCACAGCGTTTTCTGGACCATTAACCGGAAATGTAACTGGAGATGTAACTGGAACTATTCAAACAGCAGCACAACCAAATATTACTAGTCTTGGTACACTATCTTCAGCAACTATTTCTGGAAATCTAACTGTAGATACAAATACTTTATTTGTTGATTCTTCAAACAATAGAGTTGGTATAGGAACAACATCTCCAACTACAGCATTACAAGTAAACGGAACAATTAAAAACACAAATCCAGCTTTTAATGCAAGACCCGCTGTTGGAAGAAGTACTGTTGGAGTTATTGTATTTGATACCGAAACTTTAGATACAAATAACAACTATAATACATCAACTGGTGTTTTTACTGCTCCAGTAGATGGTGTATACTTCTTTAGTGGAAATATTCTTGCTTATTATGGTGCTGCCGCTCCAAGAGATAGAGCATTTTGGCGTTTTAGGAGAAATGGTAGTGCAATTGGTACACAACACTTTACTCCAAACAGTACTAATGTAGCTGGTCAATATGTAACAGTTAGTGGTTCTATTATAGTGTCATTAAACGCTGGCGACACGGTAGATATGTTTTTGGAGGGTGGAGAAGTTTATAACGATTACGGTAATTTTTGTGGGTATCTTGTTGGATAAAGGAATATCAAAATGCAGGAAAATCAACTATCAGTTTATGTTGCTTTAATGCAACTTGCTATTCTAACAATTGGAGTCGTTACTGTTATTCTAAAAATGGGAAAACGAGATGCTATGATTGATCGTAGCATGGACGAATTGTTGGTTCTAAAAGAAATTACTAAGGATCTTGTTAAAACAGATATTGAACAAGGTAAGAGTATTATTACAATTATTGGTGAACTAAAAGAACTAAGACATCGTATAGAAACACTAGAAAGATATCAACATGATTAAATTTTTTGTTGTATTTATATTATTACTTTGTAGTTGTTCTTCAGTAAACCAAATATCTACTAGTAATCATGTAGTACAAGAAAATGCTATTCAAATATTAAATACTCAAGATATTAATATAGCACATAAACATGCATCTATAATTCTTAAAGAAACAAAAGACATTGCTTCTGCTATTAGTGGAGTAAAGGATGTAACTCCTTGGTGGGCTAATTTAATGCAATATGGATTTGTTGCTATTATTGGAATTGCTATTGTAGTAATATTATGGCAAACAGGAATAGGACAAGCTATACGAGTAGCTATTGGGTGGATACCAAGTAATAAAAGAAAAGAAGCCAGTCTTGCTAAGTCTGTATTGGATGATAATAAACCAGAAAACATAAGAGAACTCATTGCGGCCAAACGACTAAGTGATCCAGAATTTGATGCTGCATGGAGAAAGGATAACAAATGATTAAAACTTCAGTTACAAGCACACTAAAAACAGAAAAACTACCGCTAACTTTACTACAAAAGGGTTCATCACATTTAACATCAATTACTACAGCCCTTTCTAATAAAGTTGTAACAGCTGCAAATACAATGCCAGCAACATCAACTGGTGGTGCATTTTATGCAATGCCTGATGAAAATAACTTTGTAAAAATAATACCATACGCAAACTCAGCAGCTAATACACTAGTTATGAGAGTTACTGGTTGGTCAAGAAGTAGTGCTGGTGGGTATTGGATACCACATTTATTATTTTATGGAACACTAGCATCTGTTGGCTCTAGTACTACAACATCATTCCCAGAAAATACAAATACCACAGCATTGGCTCCAGTTTTAACTATAACTGGTACAGAACCAACCTTTGCGGCAACCGCTCCAACTCATAGATATGCTGCTTATACATCATCAAACGCACCATCTGGAGCTTGTGTAATACTAGATACTATGGGTTGTTCTTTAATTGAAGTAGAATTTAAAACTACAACAAATACAAACACTTGTAACGCATTTATTGGAAGTATTTCAATCTATTAAGGATAAACAATGCCCGGAAAAAGACCTATAGATATTGGACAACACTCTTCAGATAGAACAATTCAAAAAGGTTCTCTTACTGGAACCATACCTCCACACATTGCTCTTAGGTCTGATACATTAAATAAATTTGGTAAAACAAGTTCATTCCAATTAACAGAAGTTATTACAGATGAAACCGGAACAGAAAACTTAGTATTTGCTGATTCTCCTTATTTAGTAGATCCATATTTAACACAAAAACAATATATCAACAAAAAGGGGACAAGTAGATTAATAAGTTTTGAAAAAAGATTAACAGATGCTGGACTACAAACATTAAGTTTATTTCCATCTCCACAACAAACAACCATTATTCCAGTTAATGCATTTTATAGTATTATAGATTTAACTATTTTAATCGAACTTTCAAATAGTGGTGTTAGTGTTGGTGGTATATATCCAACGCCAGAAGATCAAATTATTTCTAAAAAAGCTATTAAAATGTTTAGTTTAGCTGATTTTATTAATGAAACCGTAACATATAATCAGTACTGTACTTTACAAATAGATCAAAATCCGGGATCTCCGTTTACATTTGGTGCATTAGATTTAACTTGGGATTCTTTTGTTGATTGTCCTAAATTAACAGTAAATCAACCAGATACACAAATTACTTATTATAAAGTATTTGGAACCTGCGTATTTACATCTTATCCAGACCTACCCGGACTTGCTGGAGGATCTTAATAATGCCTATTAAAAAATTTAACTCAAAAGATGGTTATTCAATTAACGATCCACCAGTAGATTTAATTGATAATGCTGGTAATTACAATACAACAACAGGAAATATAACAGCCGTTAATGGAACATTTACTGGAGATGTTTCTGCCGTTCATTTTAATGGTGACTTTATAGGAGAACTACAAGTAGAGTGTAAAAACACAAGTGGATCTATTATTCTTAAAGGAACCCCTGTTTACATTACAGGAACGGTAGGTGCTACAAATGTTATTGAAGTATCTCCATCAAACGCCGGTAATTCAGCAACAATGCCAGCTGTTGGTTTAACAACAGAACAAATTGCAATTAATGGAACTGGTCATGTTACACTAATCGGTATTGTTCAGGGAATGAATACAAATAGCTATATCGTAGGACAAACCTTATATGTAGCTGTTGGCGGTGGTCTTACAAATGTTAAACCAACAGGTGCTACTGAACTTATTCAAAATATTGGTAAGGTTGGTAGAGTAAATACAAATAATGGTGAAATTATTGTAACTGGACCCGGAAGAACTAACGATGTTCCAAATACTATTTCAATACCCGGAGCATTGACAGTAGGTGGTAATTTAACTGTTAATGGAACCACTACTACAATTAACTCAACTATTACAACTCTTGATGATCCAATTATAACTTTGGGTGGTGATACCGCACCAACAGTAGATGATAATAAAGATAGAGGAATTGAGTATAGATGGCATAACGGAACCACATCAAAATTAGGATTCTTTGGTTTTGATGATAGTACTGGTAAATTTACTTTTATACCTGATGCAACAAATACAAATGAAGTATTTTCTGGTGCACTTGGAACTATAGATGTTAATTCTGTACATATAAACGGATCTCAAATAGCAGCATCTAATTTAAGTAACGGAACAACAGGAACCGGGGCTATTGTTTTACAAACATCTCCATCATTTATAGCTTCAGTAACAACTAGTAGCACTTCTTTAGATGTTTTTGATACAACAGCAACAACCGTAAATGCATTCGGTGCAGCAACAACTCTTAATCTAGGACAAGATGCATCATCAGGTACTACAACTACAAATATAAATGTTAAAGATGGTGGAACTTCTACTGTAAATATTGCCACAGGTTCAGCTGGAACACGAACAATTAATTTAGCAACAGGAAATACAGCAGGATCAAATAGAACTATTAATTTTATTAACTCAATTAAAAATAATATTACCAGTAATAATATTGACTTTGATGAAGTTAGTTTTTTAAATTCTATTGATACAAATACTGGATATGGGCAAGTTAATATACTTGCTAATGCTACTGGTTCTGCTTTGTATGATTTAAACTATGTTAATATTGGAACAATTGATGTAACACAGGTTTATTTAGCTGGTGGTATACAAGTATCTAGTAATAGTGGTTTAGATGTTTTTAGAGATAGTTTTAATAAAGATCATATTATTATATTACCAAGAAATGGCGGTACTTTTATTCGTAGCGTAACTATTACAAATGAAGTTTTAACTGCTAATAGAACATTTACACTTCCAAATGTTAATGGAACAGCTATTACAACTGGTAATCTTTCAAGTATTACTTCTACTGGAACACTTAGTTCACTTAGTGTTTCTGGATCTTTAACAGCATCCAGCGGTATAACTTTTTCAGATGGAACCACACAAATAACAAGGACACCAGATTTCTTATTATTTAGTGTGGGAATTATTTAAGGAGATACTATGGCTACTTCAGCACAATATACAGCACAACCAATCTTAGAACATGTTCAAATATCAACAGCAAATACTAATAGAGATGGAACTGGTACTATGGGAACTATTTGTACTGGTCCTAATACAACAGCTGGAGCTGGTGTTGGTAAAAGAATTTTTAGAATTATAGTACAAGCAACAGTAACAACTACTGCTGGTGTTGTTAGATTTTTTATTTCAACAGATAATGGAACAACAAAAAGAATGATATGTGAAAAAATAGTTCCAGCCATTACACCAAGTACAACCATTCCTGCTTGGAGAGTAGAAGTTCCAGAACTGGTTGGGTTAATAATACCCGGTGGTACTGGAAATATTTTATATGCGTCTACAAATAATGCAGAAACATTTAATATTCTTTGTGAATCAGGTACACTATGAATAATGGATTTTACGGGTTTCCAACTGGTCAAACTATATCAGCAGTAACACTTACAAACCCAATTCTTGCTGATATAATGAATACCAACAACGGTACTTCTAGAACAGTAAGATATATGAATTTTGGGTTTGGTAATTATGCTGGTAGTAGTACAACTATGACTAAAGATCGTTTATATTTAGTTTCACATTGGATACCAAGACCCTGCTTATTGACTACTATTACTTGTGGTGTTATATTACCAACCGTTTCTGGAAACGCTTATTTTGGTTTATATACTAGCGATCCAACTACTGGATTTCCAGATACTTGTATATTTTCATCAGGAAGTATTGCAACTGCTACTGGATATAATCAATTTGGTCCTTCTTGTAATATTAGTATAGATATACCGGGATGGTATTGGGGGGCTGTTGTATTTGATGCAAATGTTAATGGAATACAAAGTTATTCTCAAAACCCAATAAATCTATTACCATCATCATCATTTATTGCAAATTACCAAGGAAGTGGTTTATATTGTTCACATACTTTTGGTCCTGTTCCACCATCATTATCCTCAACAAAACTTACATTAGATGAAGGAAGATTGGGACCAAAACAAGAGTATACTATGATTTCTAGAAATCCAAGAAATCCAGTTCAAAGAGGTTAATATGCAAATAGAAGCAATATATATTTACGACGGTAATGGAAATGTAACAATTACTGATGAACGAGTTTTTTCTGATTGTAAAGAATTTGCATTACAACAATTACGAAAACAAGCAATGGAAAAAATTTTAGAAGTTGCTCCTGAATTTAAACAAAGAAATGCCGCATTGGGTCTTTTGTCTGAAGAAGAAACAAATATACTTAAATTAAATATTCAAAATATTAGAAATCTTAGTAATCAAAAAGAAAATGAAATACTAGGAATTGTTTGGGACGGTACTGAAGAAACTCGTTCTAGTGCTTGTGATTTAGTTTTATCAATAATTTTATAAGGAGAATAACTATGGAATCATTTTTAGGAAGTATTTGGTTTGGTCTATTTATGGGTGTACTTGGCTATGTTGCTGGTCACATCGTAAGTGTCGATAAAATCAAGGGTTGGATTAGGGGTTAATATGTCCGATAATAAGGATCTCATTAAACGCCTTAACGACCGTTTATTGAGCCAGCTCCTTCTAGACCTAGATGACCCCACCCGATGCACTCCGGGGCTTTATACGGTCATTAGGGGGCTTATAAACGACAATAGAGAGATGCTTGATGGTATCTCCGCAAATGCCTTGGACGAACTAGAAGCTAAGATGGCTTCCAAGGCTCCATTCCGATTCAAAGCGTCCGCTGGATAATGCGGACTTCGCTACCTTTGGGGGTCTACTAGGGAACACCTAGTAGATCCTATTAGTCCGATAATAGTAGAAGTTTAAGTTCCTCTTTTTGGAGGTTGTATGAACGCACCACAAGAAATGGTTGAAGATTTTAGAAATCACTTATGGGCTTGTTTTAAATATCTTGGATTGGGTGAACCAACCCCACTACAATACGCAATGGCAGAAACCATGCAATATGGACCAAGAGATTTTCAATTACAGGCTGGTCGTGGTGCTGGTAAATCAGTAATCAATGCTTGCTATGCTAGTTGGAGATTATTAACAAATCCAGATAGAACAATCATGGTTATTTCAGCAACATCCGATAGGGCAATTAAATTTATCGGACAAGTAAGAAAAATCCTTGATGTTGTTCCTTATTGTGAACATCTTAAACCAAAAGAGTTTGATAAAGATAATGCATTTGGTTTTAATGTCGGAGCAAGAAAAGTATTCGGTCAAGATCTTTCATGTTATGCAAAAGGTATTACTGGTCAAATAACTGGTAGCCACGCCGATGATATTATTGCAGACGATGTTGAGATTGAAGAAAACGCAGATAGTCCATCGGCTAGAGAAAAACTTTTAAATAAACTAGCAGAGTTAGAACAAATTAGAAACAATACACCAGATGGTTGTATTCGCATTCTTGGTACTTTTCAATCAACCGACAGTATCTATATTAAATTATCTAATGCTTATCCTATTATTAAATTTCCTGCGGTTATTCCAAATCCAGATATTCCCGGTGAAATAGATAATTGTGCTGACTATATCCTAAAGTTGGGCCTAGAAGTAGGAGAATCAACACAACCAGAAAGATTCCCTATAGAAGTCCTTAAGTCTAGAGAGGCTAAGATTGGACCTAGGTTATTCTCTTTACACTACAAATTAGATCCTACTCTTAGCGATAGAGCTAAGTATCCCCTTAAGTTAGAAGATTTAATTGTAATTGATGTTAATCCTGAGTTATTTCCAGAAAAAATTATTTGGGAAAAGCGTACAGTAAAAAAAATAGAATCACATGGTATTAGTGGAGATCTTCTTTATGAACCACAATGGATTAGTCCTAACTTTGTACCGTATATGCAAACTGTTATGTTTGTTGACCCAAGTGGTCGTGGTTCAGACGAAACAGCTATTTGCATTGCATCATTTGTCAATGGCTATGTCGTTATACATGAATTGCTTGGTCTTCAGGGAGGATACGAAGAAGCATTATTAAGGAAGATTGCTAAATTAGCGTATCAATACGAAATTAATTTAATTAGGGTTGAAGCTAACTTCGGTGATGCCATGTATTGTAATCTTCTCAGACCAGTCGTATCAGAAGTTTGTGGTCAAGTAGCTATTGAAGATTTTAAGGTATCTGGTGGAAAAGAAGGTAGAATTATTAGAACACTAGAGCCAATTATGGCAGTACATAAATTAATATTCAACACTAAAGCTATTAAAGATCCTGAAAATCAAAAACAAATTACAAGAATAACAGATCGTCGTGGAAGTCTTAAACACGATGACCGTGTAGATATTCTTGCTAGTGCTGTTGCCTATTGGCAAGATTCATTATCTATTGATGCTGATTCTCAAATTGAAAAAAATAAACAAGAAGAGTATAAGCAACAATTAAAAGAGTGGATGAGTAATAAAAGAGCTTTAGGTCTTCTTGGTGAAAGAATAAGTGGTGCTATTTTATTAAATGGTAGTGATCAATATATGAAAAAAGTTTTTAAACCAGTCGTTAAAAAGAGATTTAAAACATGAGTTTTTGTGTTGTAACAGGAGTTGGACCCAGAACTGGAACTTCTTTTGTAATGCAAAAAGCTAGAGAAGTTGGATTACCAATTAGTGGAGAAATGTTTATTGATGGGGTAACTATTAATAAACATAATCCAAATGGGTATTGGGATATAAATCCATTTCACTTTCCAACTTTACTTCAATCAAATAAACTTGATAATACTGTTGTAAAGGTTTGGCCTACAGTACTTCAATTTATAGATATTTCAAAAATTAAATGTATTGTGGTATTAGAAAGAAAAAATAAAGAAGAACAGATTTCCAGTATTTTAAAAGTTTTAAACGATGAATTAACACTACCTATTAATCAAATATTTTATGATCAAAAAACACCTATTGAGTTAATAGAAGAATCAAATAATATATTAAACTATTATCTAAAACCAGATATTAATTTTATTAAGGTTTATACTGAAGATTTAGATAGTAGTATAAAAAATATTTTGGACTTTTTAGAAAGAGGTCTATCATGCCAGCAGTAATTTTAGGAATGGGTGGATTAGCTATGGGTGCTTCATTGCTACAGGGTTTGGGAGCATCAAGCCAAGCACAAGCACAAGCAAAACAACAGCAGATGGCTGCTGAAAACGCAAACTTTCAAAGACAATGGCAGGTAGATGCAAACAACCGAGCAATTGAAAAAGCAAATCTAGCAAGAGCTTTAAATAATATGGCTATTGAGAGAACTGCTTTAAACGAAAGAGCCATTGCAGAAGTCTATCAAAAAATGGGATATGATAATGCAAAAAGCCAATATAGTAAACAAACCAATCAAGTTAACTCAGCTTTACTATCTAGCATTTCTGGTAGAAATATTTCAGCATCTTCTGGAACAGCAAGAGCTTTATTAAGACAAAATCTTTTTAATGCTACTGCTAATATGGCAAACTTAAGAATATCAAATACAAATAAAATGCGTGATATTGCCACCGTATATCAGAACAGACTTGCACAAAGAGATTTTAATTTCCAAGAATTTAATACATTTATTCCCGGAGATACAAGTACTGTTAGCGGTGCTCCTATGGGTGCGATTATTGGATCTGCTGCTCTTAGTGGCATTGGATCCGGTCTTTCTGCTGGACTATCTTATGGTGCTCAAGGTAAAGGATTATTTGCAACATGAAACCTGAACTTTTAAACCAACTTCAACAAATAGCAACGGGATCTGTTTATTCTGGAAAACAAAATTATCAAGATATTTCCAAAATTAGAGAATCAAAGCTAAAAGATAAACTTAAAAAAATAGAATCTGAAATTAAGGAAATGTATCCCAAAGATAAAGATAAATTCTTTAGAACTTGGGTACAGGCTACTAAAGATTTTCCAATGCCTACAGAAGAATTTAAAGAATTCTATTGGAAAAAGTATCTTGAACTAAATCCAGAAAAAACCGAAAAAGCTAAAAAAGATTTATTAAATAAAACCTTAATGGAATTAAGTTCTTTTGAAACAACAACACAAAAAGAACATTTCTTAAGAGATAAAGTTTCAAGAATGCCTAATTGGTTAATTAATGAAGTAAAAGACGATCTTCAAAACTATTCAACCAAAAACTCAGATACAAATCTAAACAAAGCCAAACAAGTTTATAAAGATAATCTTGCAAGACGGCTGAATAATTTGTCTGATAGAGAATTAGATCCAGATGTTTCTGAAGAAGCTCATATTGACGATCTTCTTAAACTAGAAAAAATGAATCTAATGGATGTATCTGAAGCATTTAATGGTAGATTTGGTGTTGTGGGTAAAGAAGGTAACTTTATTCCAGCATTCGATTTATCAGATAGAACACAAGTATTTCCAGAAGATCCTTTTGGAAACCCAAATACAGATGAACAATTAATGATTGATGATCTTGCCCCAGATTTTATTAGAGGATTTGTAAAAAACAGTTTAACAAATCAAAGAGAAAAAATTAATTTAGATAATAAAGCTTCTGAAGGAGTAGCATCAATGATGTTAGAATCTGGGTCTTTAACCCCAGATAAATGGAATGAGGCATTTTCAATGTTTTCAAATCCAGATTACACACAACTAATGAAAAAAGGTCTTCGTGGTGAATTAGAGGCTGGTAGAATTACCAATAGCGAAGATATGGTTAAAAATATTTATATGGTATTATCTCAATATAAAGATTTACTAGGAGATACACAAAATGGCCCCAACGCCTGAGCAACTAATAATCCAAGAACAGCCAAATCTTTTACAGGCTCCACAAGTTCAAGAACAAATCGCACAAGCACCTATTTTACGAGAAGGTGAAGTATCAATGGCAGCACCAAATCAATGGATTGGTCCAATTGATTATGGTTTAAATTGGTATGCTCTTGGTGCTCAGGCTTTTAAAGTCGCTGGAGATCTTTATGGTGATCTACTACAATATAATGTAGCAAAAACTGGAGCAAAAATAAATGATCTTCAGTTTGACTATCGTACTAAAATGGAAAATGAATTTGCATCTTCTATTTCTACCCAACCAAAAGACTTTGTTTCAAGACCAGATGAAGTAGATTATAATAAACCATTTGATGCTTCTAAAAAATATCAAGAAGAGTTTAAACAAAAAGCAAATGAAATTATTGGATTTAAAGATTCTGATGGAAACCTAATTGATGTTTTTGCTGAAGATTATGATTTTGAAAAAACAGGATCAGCTTGGTTTAATATAGTAGAAAACGCAAGATTTGGTTTAATGAGAATATCTCAAGATGCTGAAAGAGTTCAAAGAGATGTTTTAGAATCGTTTAAAAACAATTATGAAGCATCAACTGCTTTTGAAAAGTGGAAAAATGGTGGGTATTTACCAGAATCAGAATTAAAAAAAATATCTCCACTTATGTATCCAATGTTAAATGGAATAGACCCAATAACCGGATATATTGAAGAAGTTGGAACCGAAAATATAAACATGTCGGCTAAAACACCAAATGGATCTCCTGTTTTAATTGCTAGACAAAACCAAATATTCTTAAACCCACAGGCAACAGAAGAAAACATTGTAGAAGCAATAGGTTTAAGTGGTTATAATACTATACGAGAGTTAGATGTTTCGCAAATCGCTGCGTCAGCTAGAGGAGTAAATTTACCACACAATTTTGCAAATGAAATAAGACAAACTCTTAGATCTGAAAACATTTCACCAGCGCAAGCTATTCGATTAAAAACAGATTTAAAATATCTTTCACAAAATAAATTGAGTGAAGTACTAACTTCAGGTACTGATTTTAACCCACTAGAAAGAGCAAGATTAATGTGGGCATATGCAAAATCAGGAGCATATCCCGGAATGGAAGAACTAACACCAGAGTCTTTTTCTACTGGTATTAATAGTATTACACAACCAACGGCTAATCAAATAGCTTCCTTTAATAGAATTATTAATAGAGCACCGATAGAAGGCGGTGCAAACATACAAACAGCTACTTCTGGTGAAGAAGCTCTTGAATTTACAAGAAGAATATTTCCAACAATGATGGGAGCTGTATCTGAAGATGGTACGGTAATAAATCAAGATATTTATAATATTTCTTCTGATAGAGAAAATTATATTGATTATTTACAAACAAATTCTCAAGTTATGCCACTATTATATGGTGCTTTAATAGAATACCAAACATTACGGGAAAACGGTATTGAACAAGAGCAAGCAGAAAAATTAATTGGAAGTAATTTAAATGTAGTTGTTATAACAGATGACACCAATAAACCATTTGTTTCAAGAGTAATTCAACAAAAATTACCAACAGAATGGAAAAAAAGTATGGAATCAGATTTGGTTGTTAGAGAAAACCAAGGTGAATCCATTAATGAAGCTTTTAAAGAAACCCTTAAAACCGATAAACCAGAAACAACAGTATTTAGATATATGTCTTTACAAACAACACTACCACCAAATGATTTGGATAGTTTTGTAGTTTCTGTTGATTCTAGTTTAATTCCAACACCAAATTCACCAATTAAACCAGAAACTAGAATTGAACTAATTAGAGCAGCAAGATCAGTAGAAAATATTAATGGACAAAACCGTAGTGAATCTATTTCTTTAGGTGAAGCCACAAGAGTAGCTATTGCAACAAATCCATCAGTCCTTAAAAAGTTTAATAACAATAGAATTCCAGCAACTGAACAAGAAGCCATAACCATTGCTGCACAGATATATGATACAATAGGTCCAGCAGAAATGTGGGGTTGGAGTTTTGCTTATAACTCTGGTCAAGATCAAATAATGAACTCACCAAATGGTGGAATTCCTTTTAAACTCAAATCAATTAATTATACTGATTCTAACGGAGAATTACAAAATTTATTAAGCGATACAAGTGTTGTATCTCAAGTTAATGCTAATAATATTACAGCTGTTGATCAAAGAACAGGAATTCCTTTTTGGATGCTTGAAAATTCATCGCTAAATTTAACTGGAAAAGAAGAATTTTATAAAAACTTTGAAAGACTTAGTTCAGGAACAAGAGCAAAAGCGTTTGAATTTAATTATGGAACTAATCCACTAACAAGCCCAGAAGATACTGGTTTAATAGCAGCAGCTAGATTCCTTTCAAGAACACAAAATGAAAAAGGCACAACAACTTTTGCTTTAACTAAAAAAATGGCTGCAAAAGAAATTACTCAGTTATCTAGAGAAATTAGCCAACACGAAGCAAAAATTGGAGCCGCAAATCCAGAGTTTTTAGACTATGTTGCAGATATTTTAGCAGATTCTTATAGAAACGGCAAAACAAAAGCAACAGCTAAAAAAGAATATCTATCAGCATTATCTCAAATTGTAAGTGATCCTCAATTATTTGAATATATTACTTCATATGATGTAGATGAAGATAAAATGTTTACTGGATTAGATCTTGTAGATAATCTACATAGAGCTACTATTGGATTTACTTCAAACATTGTAAATGTTGTTGGTGATGGAGTAGAAAAAGAAAATACTAAGTTATTTTGGGAAAGAGCTTTATCTAATTCTATTAGAGGTAATAGTTACTTACCACCAAATAAAACTGTAGCACCAGAAGAGCCAACTGTATTTGGACAAGTCATGTCTGGTGCTGGACAACTTGGTAAAGCAACGGTACAGACTCTATTCCCAATAGATTTATTAATGGATACAGAATACTCATCTATATGGTCACAAGCTGCTAATGCAATTTTTAGACCCGGAGCAACAACCGTAGATTTTGATCTTAAACCATTTGGTAAATCAGAGCAAATTAAAACAGAACAACCTAAATCAGAAGAATCTGAGATAGATAAATTACAAAACGAAAGAACATCACCGGGAGCTGTTAGTGATAAACCATATATTCCATTAATTAGCGAATACGAAGGCTTAAGAACTGAAGCTTATTGGGATGATGCTGGTAAGGTATGGACTATTGGTAAAGGAACTACAACATACCCAGACGGATCTCCAGTTAAAGAAGGAGATAAAATTACAGAAGAACAAGCTCAGGAGTTCTTAATAAATCATGTAAATAATAAAATTATCCCAAGATTGCAAGATAGTATTCCAACTTGGAATGATTTAAACGAAAATCAAAGAGCTGCATTAATTTCATTTGCCTATAACCTAGGAGAAAATTTCTATGGTCGTAAGGGATTTGAAACTATTACAAAAGCTTTATCTGATAAAAAAAATCTAAATAATGTTCCAAATGCATTGATGCTATATGTCAAAGCAGGAGGAAAAAAACTAAAAGGTCTTGAAAGAAGAAGAAAAGCAGAAGCTGATCTTTGGGTTAAATAATACTTATTCATGGCACGCCAGTCCCCAGAAAGGTAACACAAACTATGCAACGAAACTCTATTAGCGATATCCGTAGTCCTAACTTTGCTAACATATATCAACCACCAGTATATGGTGCATCTGATCCATATGTCGCATATACAGCAACACAACTATATAATATTGGACGAAGTTTCTTTTCAACCATTGGAAAAGATGATTGGGCTAGATCTGGAATTCTACCAGAAGTATCTTTAGCTTCAATTAACAATCTAGCCAATTGGACAACAACTCCACCTAAAGAAGATTTTTCAACTTTTATTAGATTAAGTCATATTGCTGGAAAGGGAGAAAACCCCGGTTTAATCGGAAGAGATGTTGATCGTTATGCCTTTCAAAGAGCTATTATGGGACAAGGTATAGCTCCATATAACAAACTAACCACAATATTAGAAGAAAACCTAACAGACGAACAAATTAAAAACTTACAAAAAACCACAACACAAGAAAAACCAACTTATTATGATGTTGAAACCGGATTACCAATTAAATACGAAGAAAACGGTAAAAAAGTACCAGCAACAAAGTTTGGTGAAGCTACTGTAATAAAACAAGACGATTTAAAAAACATAGCTAAGGAAATGTTAAATAGAGGTACTTTGTATAGGTTATATGCAACACTAAAGGCTGATAATTTATTACCAAACCTTTTAGTACCAACAGCTATTGATGCATCAGAGGGATTAGATCCAAGAACAAGTGAAATGAAGTCTTTACAAAGAACAGCATCAGATTTTGTTGGCATAAGTGATTATACAGCCTCTGAAATGAGTAATTTACAGGAAATTTCAAATGGACTTTTTGGAGATCTTTCAAATGTTGCTCAGTTCAATAGCTCAATTAACCCATTTGATGTTTCTGGTATTTCCGAAGATATTGTTGAAGCATTAAAACCAACACCAGAAGAATTAAGAAATGGTTTTGATGGTGTTGAGTGGTTTAATAAATCTATCAATCCAGAAGTAGTACCATACCTAGCTCAAAAGGGTATTGATGAAAATACTGTAAGGTCGGCAAGAGGTCATAGAGAAGCACTTTATTTTATTCAGGATGCTTTAAGTACAACAACAATTCAAGAAAGAATTGAAAGATACACCCGAGATGCTGGTTTCTTAAAAACAAACATGCTTACTCAGTTGGGTTATTCTTTACCAACAATTCTTATTAATGACCCAGATCTAGCAATAACAATAAGTACTGGTGGTATTGGAAGATTAATTAAGGGTGCTTCTTTAGGTACATACCAACTTCTTAAGGGTACAACTAAAACACAACTACTTAAAAAAGCAATGCAAGAAACAGCAGAAAAATCTAAACTAGCTTTGGCTGCTAGGGGTTTATATCAAATTTCTGTTGGTGATCTACCAGTATGGTTTAAGAATAGAAATGCTATTGAAAAAATTGCTTTGGGTACTGGTATTGTTGGTTTACAGGGTGTTGGTGCTAATTATAGAGGTCAATTAGACCGTATTGCTTGGGCTAATACTGCATTACTAACTGACGCTACAGATGAAGTTAGTAAAACCGAACTAGCTATTTCTGGTGCTTTGGGTGGTTTGTTTGGTGGTATTGTTGGTAGTATAGCTGCTATTGGAAATAAAAACTATACACTAGAAAAAACATCTTATCTTGATCAAGAAGGAAACCAAGCTTCAATGATTGGGGCTACACCAGATCAAACAGCACCAATTACAGCTGGATTAGAAGCAGCCGTAGAATCTAATACAGTTAATCCAGCTGCTACTGTAAAAGATCCACTAGAGCCTACTGGAGAAAACATTAAGGATGATGGTGTTGTTATTTCTGAAATTAGTGGAAGAAAAACAAAACTAAGAGAAGATGATATCTTCCAAGTAAATGAAATTGAACCAGAAAAGGTTATGTCTGGTGAGTATAAACTAGTAAAAGATTCTAGAACAGGAAACGATATTTTAGTAAGACAAGACGCTATTGATGCTGCACAACCAAAAGTAAAAACAGAGATTATACCAGAAGAACCAAAACTAACAGAACTAGAAAAAACAACTATTGAAGCAGAAAAATTTGGAGATGCTTCTGATATCTCTACTAAAGCAAAAATGGATGATGGTCTTGTCAAAGCTTCAGAAAACTCTGCATTAAATAGATTAAAAGGTGAAGGTGATTCCAATTATCTTAGCAGATTAATTAATGGAGATGAAATAAAATCTTCTTCAGATATTCTTAGAGCAGTATCTGAACCAACTATAAAACCAAAAACAACAATGGGTAGGTTGGTTGATTTTAGACGAAGACTTCTTGCTGCTAAAAATCTACTTAAGGAAACTAAACACAATAAGGGAGATGATTGGACAAACGCAAGAATCAGCGAGCTTGATAATCTAGAAAAAGGCGAACTTGCTATTGCAATTAACAAAGCAATGAATGCTGGAGATAATAACTTTACTAAGCTACCAGCAAACATTAAAGAAAAAATGACCAACTTTGTTATTGAACATGCTGGAAAGTCTGATGATGAAATTGATCGTTTAATTAAAGAAACTAAAGATATGTTTAACAAATCTCAAAAAGATATGTTAAAAAGAAGATTAAAAACTCCAGTAACAAGAGCACAAAGAAGAAAGCTTATTGAAGAAGTATTATCAGATAATAGTATTAGTGAACAATCAAGAAAGATTTTAAATACTTTATTAGGAACACCAGAAAACCTAAGTCTTAATCAAAGAAGACTTGCTTCTAGGGCTTATAGAAAAGAAAAATACTTTTTAAATAAAGCATCTTATTTAACTAGTGAGTTTTATCTAGACTTTAGAAATGTAATAAATGAAGCATTAGACGAAATTTCTATAAGAAATAAAGATGGTGCTAAAAATAATTCGGATTTAATACTAAGCCTTGTAAGAGGTGCTTTAATAAACCTAAGGCTACCAGAACGCGCTGGAACAAGTAGAATTACAATTAAACTAGATAACCTAAAAGAAAATGTTCTTGGTAGCAATAAACTAACTTTTGACAAAAATGGAGTTGGTTTATTAGAAATTACATTAGATAAAAATACATTAGTAAAAGCACTAGAAACAGGAGATAAAGCACTAATTGCTCATACTGTTCTACATGAACTTGGTCATGCTTATTCTTATTTTGCAACACCAACAGAAATCATAAGAATGATGACAATGTATAGTGAGTTTTTAGATTTAGATGTTCTAGAAGCTTTTGTTAATATTACCGAATCAACTAGAGGTAGTTTGGCGGATAGTGTTGGGGTTTATGCTGCTATTAATCCCGGAGAAGTTTTTGCAAATCACTTTGCTAATCAAGGATTAGTAACTAGCTTAGATGCAGCAGCAAAACTAAAACTATCTTTCCTAGAAGCATTTACTACTTATGTTGAAGATATTATTAATGGTATTGCAGATGTCTTTACATTTAATGATACTACTAAACTTAAACTTAAAAGAATTAGTAAAGTATTGAATGAAGTAATTGAAAATATTTCTACCACTAAACCAGATGCAACAACTCTTATTGACATGGTTAAAGAAGAAAGAGATTTTTCAATAGCTTTAAAAAAAGCTTCTTTTTATGATAAAGATAAAAAAAAATATCAAAAAAATATTATTAAACTTATTAAAGATAATTTACCTAAAAAAATTACAGGAGAAGATGGCCGTTTATTAATAGATTTCTTAACAGATGGTTACGCAGAACGAAAAGATTTTAGTATAGATAAAGATTTTTTATTTGATATAAGATTAATTGCACCAGAAATTTCATCAATAAAAACAACTTCTAGAGATCTTTTCTCTGCACTTCAAGCTATTAAAAAAGAAATGGGAATGGAAAATTTTTACCTTAATAGTATAGAAGATGAGTTTGACTTACTGTTGAACCCAGAAAAAATTTTTTCCTATCAATTATTCAGAGATTTGCCAACAATATCTAAACCAGATTCATTTAATACAATTCGTAATATCGTTAAAACAGCAGAACTAACTTCTACAAGAGTAGCATTAGAACGATATCTTAAAAACAATAAATTAGAAACTTTACCGACTATTGAATCAGCATTAAATTTTATAAAGACACAGGGTGATTATATATCAGCTGGTCTTACTAGATATTTAAATGATAGAGTATTTGGATTGTCCCGTATTAATGAAAATATTCAAATGCTTGAAACTTTAAACTCAAAAGCAAAAACTAAATCTATTCTTAGACAAAATGTATTTGAATTACCTAGTGGTCAACAGGTTTTTAGACCTAAATTTGATACTGGTCTAGATGATACTAGCTTGGTATTATATCACGGTGGAACATGGACTGGTAATAAAGAACCAAACATGCTTCATTCTGGTACATTAAAAGCAGCCTTTGATCGTACTAAACATTCGTTAGATTCTAATAATAAGTATAATATTGTTGCTTTTGAGGTTTCTAAAGAAGCAAATATTATTGAAATGGTTGATACTGGAATAAACCATACAGATTTTGAGTCTTACTGGAAATCCATTACAGAAGCTTATGATAATAAACCAGATCTAAGATTTGATCAAATTATTAGAGACATCGTTATAAGCAAGAAAAAAGCAGATGAAATTATTAATAAGATATATGAAAACGCACGAAGATTTGAATTAATTCGTGAAATAGAAAATGTAATTGGTGATGTTGATTTATTAAAAACAATTTTTAAAGAAGCTGGTGTAGATATCATCAAATATAAAAATGTTGGTGAGGATATTGGATCTACTTCCTTTGTTATTGTAAATCCAAGGGTTATTTCTATAAAAGCCAACGGTAAGTTTGAACCAGACGGAACTTGGGCATGGCGATCTACATATACTGGTAGGGTATTAGAAAGTACAACTAGAGATCTACATGATATTAACTATCGTGGGTCTGAGAGTTTAGAAAAACTTATTTCTCTATTACCAGATCTAAAAGGAATAACAGCAGATCTTTCTGAAGCAATTGGAGTTCAAAAAGAAGTTGAGTTTAAACCAACTTCAATTACTGAAGTAACTTCTGAAACTAAACCACTTCTACAAAAAGAACTAGACGAATTTTTAATTAAAATTGAAGGACTAAAACCATCTTTCTTTACAAGATTAGCTAGTGTAGTAAGAGCTAAAACAACACTAAGCATTGATCTAGAAGATGCTAAATCAACACTAACAAATGTTTGGCTTGCTAGCAGAGCACAACTAGATAAAGGCGAAATCCCAACAATTCTTAAAATGAAAACAGAAAACGAAATCTTCCGTTTTGTTGTTGGTTTTAAAAAAAAGATTTCATTGAAAGAATTAGATGCTAGGGCAAAAGGTGGTAAAGTTGGAGAACTAGATGCTTTTGAAGATGTAGAAGTAGCTGCTGGACAAGCAAACAAAAATAATGAAACTATTGATGATGGGGCTATGGACATTGATTCACTAAGAAAAAGACAAAGTGATTTTAAAACTTGGTTAAATTCTCTTAATACAGTAAGTGAAGAAAACAAGCAAGCTATTGATGCTTTATTTGATATTAGAGTACAATCTTTTAAAGGAACAAAAACAAAAACACTACAGGATATTAAACCTGGAGAAGTTCCAAAGCTTCCTGCCGGATCTGGAGAAAAACTTTATTTTGCTATGAACCCAGAGCAAAAAACAGAATATGATGCTGCTGTTGCTTCTGGTAATAAAGATTTAATTGCTTCATATAAAAAGAAGTTTACTAATCTAGTAACTAGAATTCAAAAATTAGAAAAGAAATTACTAGATAAATATAGAGCAACACCAGATAAACCAATTCATGCAGAAAAAGTTTTACACGATGCTGTATTAGAAAAAGTTGCTAAGTCAGATGAACCAGTACTTAAAACAGAACAAACTAAACAAGAAAATCTTGAAAAAGATTCTATACTTGAAGAAGAAAACCAAGCAACACTAGTAACCAAGGAAGAAGTCCCAGAAGTTGCAGCACCAATACTTAAGGGTAAGGGTGGTGATGAAATGTTTACAACAACAAGTGTTCTTGATGATCCTAGAACAATGCAACTAGGTCATATGTTTACTACTGAACGAAGAGCTGCTGGAGTTCGTAAAAAACTTAATCGTAGATTTACTGTTAGAGCTAGAGTAAATAAAAGCAGAGTTTTTAGAATTGTAAATAATGGTAAATCTGTTTTTGAAACTATTAAAACACTACCAGAACCAATTTTAAGAATAGCTGGTATTAATAAATCAATTATGGAAAGAGTTTTGGGTTCTGTAGTAAAAGAACACTCTGAATCACAGGCAATGTTAGTAATCCTAAATAAGTTAAACGAAGAAGGATATACTGCAATAGAAATTATTGATCAAAATGGAAACCTAATTGGAGATATGCCTACATCTTTAGAGCATGTTACTATTCTAGACCATGTAGATCATGAAGGATTAATTGGACCAAAATATGCACCAATTGTTAGAAAAGGACCAATTGAACCAATTCCTGTACAAAAAAATACTGTTGAAGTAGAACCAACACCAACACTTAATCCAGAAGAACTTCCAGTAAAAGTTAAAGATGGAGAATCACTAGAAAAAACTCAAGAAATTGAAACAAGAGAATCAGATGTTCCACAAATTAGTGAAGAAGAAGCATTTATTCACCATACTTTAAATGCTGTTGAATCTTTAAGATGGAACGGAACTACTCCTAAGTTAATTAAAATTGCACTACTTCGTTTTATGAAGAAAGCGAAAGAACTTAGAGAAAACTTAGGACAACCATTAACTGGTATTCCACCAGAATTTAAAGCAATGCTTTATAAGGTATTACGAGTAGCTGAAGCTATTGCAGAACAAAACCGTAGTAATCTAGGTAAAGCTTATGAAGAAATTAACAACGAATTCTGGACTATTTTTGATAGACAAATGGCAGGAGAATTGGTTGCTAGAGGTGAAAAGACTGCTGAGATAAGTATTAAGACAATTAATGAAATCATTGATTTTGCTCATGCTAAGGTTAATGAAAACATTGAACTAAGAAATAAAAGAGATGGAACTAAACTACCAGAATTTATTAAACCACTAAAGCCAGATGAGTTTGAGTTTACAGTAAGTAAACCAACTAATAAATACCCAGATGGTGTTAAGTTTAAAAAAGGAAGTTTTGCTGAAACTTTAAATTTAACTATTGAGAAAAATGCTAAAGCAGAACCAAAGAAAGCTAAAGAAGCTCCAGCAGAACCAACTAAAGACGAAGTAGAAAATGCAGTTATAGCTGCTATTAATAACGACACAAAAGACAATACAATGTTATTAAGAGAGTCTAGTTGGATTGGAAAACTGTTTGGTGGAAGCCAAAGAGAAGGAGCTAATTGGTGGCGTAGGCTTCTAAACGGAGCAAGAAACCTAATTGAAATGCGTACTGAAACTCAATTTACTACGCACTCACTTAGCAATATTACAAGAACCATCGCAGCTTGGGTAGATCCATCAAAAGCACATATCCACAATCTTGTTGGTGGTGGAAAGAACGCAAGAAAGTCGTGGGAAGCTATTGCACATGAAGTAACTAGAATTACTTCTTCACTAAGAGATACCATGACAAGTCTAATTAGAGCAGTACCAAATGAAAAGATTGTTGAAAACATTAATATTGCTGTAATGAAAACATTTGCTTCTAAAGGAAATCTAAATAGAGCAGATATTGATTCTGCTGTATCAGTTGTAATTCCAAAACCATCAAGAGAACTACTTGATAAGGTATTTGCACTAAGTCAAAAAATGTATGGAAATATTCTAGAAATAAACAAAAAGATTCTAGATTTAGAAAATGAAACTGGTTGGATTGAACTAAAAGATAAAGACGGAAATCCAATTAAGCCATCTGAATACTTCCCAATTACATTTATTCAAGAAAGAGTATTACCAACTAATAGAGATTCGATTATCAAAGAAATGGTAAGAGTCAGACAAGAAACACTAAGAAAGTCTGATGATTTATCAACAGATATTATGTTGTCTATGGGTTGGTTATTTGACAACAGCAATGATGTACAAGCTGGTATTCTTGATAAGGGAAGAGAAGTTGAGGGACGAAGAACTCACTTCTTAACGGAAGCAAACTTTGATAAACAAACCCTAATTAACCTAGAAGTAAATAGATACAAGGCTGGTACAGATGCTAGAACCTTCGCTGAAATGGCTGGAGAAGCTAGCAATAAACACTTTGTTTACGAAGATAGTACTACTGGTGATTTAGTTGTATGTCGTATTCCAAAGAAAAAAGCAGATCTAAGTTTGGCAGATCTAGCTAAATATAATGAAGTTGTTAATGGTAGTACTAATTATATTGGAAAGCAATGGAAAGCAAACTTCCCCGGAATGCCTGTATCACCACTATATACCATAATGAGTGAACTATTAGATTCTAAGTTATATCAAGGTAGATATAATAAAAACTCTAGAGTTAGTAGAGGTAATCCACTAAACCCAATGACTTTATTGCGAGATCGTAATAGAATTGAATACGGTATTGCTGTAAAACCACTAACTTGGGATGAAGTTCTTGCTAGTCCAGAACTACTAAAGGTTACTAGAAATGATCCACTAGAAGCCTATATGAACTTCCTAAAGGCTAGAGGATTTGACTTGCTTATGCAGGTTGAACTAGATAGAATGCTTGGACTAAGAGGTGTACGCTTTAGTCAATTTATGTCAATTCTACAAAACAAAGCTTTGGAAGACGCAAGAGCAGAAGGTGCTCCAGATACTGTACTAGAAGGAATTGTAGCTGGCTTTAATAGAATTTCTAATGAATATCTATACTATAAAGGACAGCTTAGTGTTCTAACAGCAGCTGGAGAAAGCATTGGTAAAGAATTTGCTGAAGTTGGTCTTAATCTAGTAAGAGGAACTAGTGCTCCAATCTGGGGTATTACCTCCTTAGCCGAACCAGTTCAACACCTTATAAAAGGTCCGGGAACTGTAGGTACTATCCAAACTATTAAAAATATGTGGGATGGTATTAGAATTATTATTGGAGATAAACGATTCTCTACTTCAGCAGCTCTTATGGATGAAATGAGAGATGCCGTATTCTTTATTGATCTTATTAGATCAGACCTTGCAGATAGAGTTATTAACGCAGATTTAGACGGTGTTCCAAAACTATCAAGATGGTTTGATCGTATTAAAGCAACTAGAGAAGACAGTCGATTTGGTCTTCTTAGCGATACTTCGGATGTATTTGGTAATGTCGGAGTAGAAATTGGATCAGTAAGATATACTACATACTTTGCAAGAAAACTAGCAATGCAAAGATTTGGTGCATCTTTATCTAAGTTTATTAATAATGGAGCAGCTGAAAGATTCTTTGCTGCCTTAAATAGACCAGATATTAAGAGTAAGATGAGTCAACTAGAAGAACTTGCTTTTACTGATCCAAAAGCAGAGGCTGAATTGTTTAAGATGTTTAAGGGTATTGCTAGAGAAACTGGATTTGGAGATAGTTGGGATATTGCTTTGGCAATGAACAAGTATGGTCTAAATACAGTAGAAAAGTTATCTGCACTTAAAAAAGCATTCAATATGTTAGGAAGTCAGTACTCAAAGCGTGGATTAATCAATTGGTCTGAACTAAAAGAATTGTTCCACGAAAACAGCAAGAGACAGATTATTCCTAATGTTGATGGTAAGATTGGTATGGATGCCTTTGAATCTTTAATCTATACAGCAGAAACATTAACCACAACAAAAGGAGCAATCTCAACACCAAGAGGTTTAAACAAGGAACTAAGATTCCAGTCTAGAACAGCCGTAGGCCGTCTA
>Ga0208855_1000071_pt1 | contig 31537 bp, 31 predicted proteins | sample LakMenEpi17May12_FD_150708 | JGI IMG/M metagenome (GOLD analysis project Ga0208855, IMG submission 150708) | Freshwater microbial communities from Lake Mendota, WI - 17MAY2012 deep hole epilimnion (SPAdes) | ecosystem: Environmental > Aquatic > Freshwater > Lentic | place: Lake Mendota, Madison...
GATATGTAACCGCAAAAGAATTTAAAAAACTTTCTAAAAAGTATTTTAAGTATGCAACATATTCGGTTAATAATGAAAACGATTATCATATAAAATTAGTTCAGGAATGAAAAAGGGTATAATTATTTTAATACTCTTAATCCAGTTACAAACCAAAGCACAGGAACTTTTTGTAATGACCGAACCAGCTAGTAATATGCCAACAGGTTCAATAGGAGTTAGAACCATGAATAGTTTTATGTTTGGCAAAAACAACAAACTTAATTACCATTTAATGCCCGAAATAATGTGGGGCATTAATCAAAAATGGATGGTGCATTTACAAAGTTTTCAAAGTAATAGAGCTACGGGTGGGCTAAATTTAGAAGGAGGTAGTTTTTATGCTAAATATAGATTTTACAGTAATGATGATATTCATAAACATTTTAGATTAGCTACCTATGGGCGTTTCAGTATTAATAAAGCGGATATTCATCAGGAAGAATTAGAAACGATGGGTCATAATTCTGGAGGTGAATTGGGAATTGTTGCTACCCAGTTAGTGAGTAAGTTAGCTATTAGTGCTTCTATAAGCTATGAAAATGTAACAGATAACACTTCTGCAAATAAATTTCCAAAATCACAGAGTAACGATGCAACTAATTATACTTTATCGTTCGGACGATTAATGTTTCCAAGAGTATATAAAAACTTTAAACAAACGAACATTAATTTAATGGTTGAATTTTTAGGACAAACACTAAATCAAAATAGTAAATCAAATTTAGATATTGTTCCTTCAATTCAATTTATAATCAGAAGTAGAGCAAGAATAGATTTAGCGTATCGAAAGGAATTGTATAGTAGTATGCTTCGTACTGCACCAAATGGCTTTCTTATAAAATTTGAATACACTTTTTTTAATGTAACTAAGTGAGTAAAATAGTAATTGTGATAAAATGGATATTAAAAAAAGTTTTTACAAAAAACTGTTGCAGGTAATTATACTGTTAGTTACGACTAATATAGTTCAAGCACAAAAAAGCATACGTTATGATTTGTTTGTTAAAGATACTCTTGTAAATTTTGCTGGGAAAGAAAAACGAGCCATTGCAGTAAACGGACAAATACCAATGCCAACTCTTACGTTTACTGAAGGAGATACTGCCGAAATATACGTGCATAACGAATTAAATGAAAGTACATCTTTACATTGGCACGGTTTATTTTTGCCAAATAAAGAAGATGGCGTACCTTATCTTACGCAAATGCCTATTAAACCACACACTACGCATTTGTATAAATTTCCTATTATCCAAAGCGGTACACATTGGTATCACAGTCATTCGGGCTTACAGGAACAAATAGGAATGTATGGCTCGTTTATAATGAATAAACGTGAGGACGATAAAACATTTAGAAAAGGGATTGATGATTTACCTGCTATACCGGTTGTTTTAAGTGAGTGGACAAACTACAATCCTAATAATGTACACCGAATGCTACATAACGCTACGGATTGGTTTGCTATAAAAAAAGGTACTACACAAAGTTATGCCGAAGCCATTAAGCAAAAGCATCTCAAAACCAAATTGAAGAACGAATGGAAGCGAATGTTGGCTATGGATGTAAGCGATGTTTATTACAATAAATTTTTAATGAACGGTATAAACGAACAACAACTTTCACAGTTTAAAGGCGGAGATAAGGTAAGATTAAGGGTTTCAAATGGCGGAGCGTCCACTTATTTTTGGCTAACATACGCAGGGGGAAAAATAACCGTTGTAGCTAACGATGGTAATGATGTAGAGCCAGTAGATGTAGATAGGCTAATTATAGCTGTCTCCGAAACGTATGATATAATTGTTACCATACCTAACGATAGTACCTCTTACGAATTTTTAGCCACCAGCGAAGACCGTATTAATTCCACCTCAATGTATTTGGGTAATGGCATTAAGCAATTAACCGCACCCCTTCCAAAATTAAAATATTTTGAAGGAATGAAGATGATGAACGGCATGATGAAAATGAATGGCGATTTAGATGATATGGGAATGCAAATGAGCCTTAATCAAATGGATATGAATGTGGTAATGTATCCCGAAATTACTGGCGAAGATAAGCCCAAAATGAATGACATGAAGATGGGTAGTGAACAATACAACAGTAATAAACTTTCCGATATTGTTACACTAAACTATTCCATGTTAAAATCGCCAGTAAGTACAAGTCTCCCAAAAGAGGCAATAGTAAAAGAATTACGTTTTGAACTTACAGGGAATATGAATCGTTACGTTTGGAGTTTGAATAACAAAGTAGTTTCTGAGACCGATAAAATATTAATTAAAAAGGGCGAAAATGTGAGAATGGTAATTTACAATGGCTCTATGATGCGCCACCCCATGCACTTACATGGACACGATTTTAGATTACTAAACGGACAAGGCGACAATTCGCCATTAAAAAACATCGTAGATATTATGCCAATGGAAACTGACACTTTAGAATTTAATGCAAATGTAGAAGGTGATTGGTTTTTTCATTGTCATATTCTATATCACATGATGAGCGGCATGGGGCGAGTTTTTACCTATGAAAATCAAGCGAACAATCCATTAATTCCAAATCCAAAATATGCGTATCGTAAATTAAAAAGCGATGATAGAAGATTTCATTTAATGCTGGAAAATGATTTCGCTTCAAACGGAAATGATGGAATGGCAATGATACAAAACACACGTTGGAGTATTGGTACAGAGTGGCGATTAGGCTACCATGATAAACATGGGTATGAAACTGAAACCCATATTGGGCGTTACATCGGCAAAATGCAATGGTTTATGCCATTTGTAGGGTTTGATTGGCGTTACCGTAAATTAGGAATAGACGAACAAGAAACAAATCTATTTTCTCAAACAAACACAAAAGACAATCGGACACAAATCAGTTTAGGAATTAATTACACATTGCCTATGCTAATAATTGCTCAAGCCGAAGTGTATCAGGATGGTAATGTGAGGTTACAATTAATGAGAGAGGATATACCAATAACTAAAAGATTACGGGCTGGATTTATGATTAATACAGACAAAGAATATATGATTGACCTGCGATACATCTTAAATAAAAATCTTGGAGTTAGAACTCATTACGATAGCGATATGGGGTTTGGTGTAGGGTTGAGTTTAAATTATTAATGATTCTCTTTTAGTTTGCATTAAAAAAACCAAAAAATGCAGATTTAATTGCTTTATTTTAACTTTGGTTAATTGCTCCACAACTGCACCCCAAACTCGAAATTTTGTCCCTAAATACTCCTTGAATACATCCTAATAAGTGAACCGATGTTTTCAATTACATCGTAAACTTTAAACTGATGTTTCTAACCTCATCACAATTTTTAAAGAACTGTTTTTAACTCTATCGTAGTATGCAAAAATCGCTCCGTAAAGTGAAAATAGAAGTTTACAAAAGTGAAAATAATGCTATCAAAACCTAAAAAATTCGATAGATAATTTTATTGCCAATAGAATTATTAAAAAGCAAAAATAATCTAAGCAATACAGTATCAATTAAAATTCAGTTACAGTCATCGAGGTTAAATATCCGCTTAGTTGCCTTTTTTCTTAAATTAATTTTGTATAAAAAAAGCTAAAAACAACAAACTTAATATATTGATAATCAACTATATAAGTGAATTATTTTGTATATTTGTTCTGTGCCATTTTAGCAAAAAAATGGGCTATGAAAAAGACAAATTTTAAACTGGAAGAAGCAAGGCAATTAATAAAACCAAAAATTAGTTTGGAAGAATTTAAAAAGATGCTTAACAAGAATGGAGATAATTTTAGTGATGATGATATAAAAGAAATTAGGGACTTCCTATACATCATTGCTGAAATTGATTTTATCATGTTTAGAGAATACATAAAAGATAAAGAAGAACAATATTTGGCAACGCAGGGAGAGGCAAATATTATTTCCATATCTAAAAATAAAGAAGAAAATAATGACTATTTAAAATCAGCGTAATATGAAAAGAAGAGCAATTATTTACATTAGAGTATCAACTGATGAACAAGCCGATAAAGGTTACAGTTTAAAACATCAGTTAGAACGATTGGAAAAATATTGCGAACTACAAAATATTGAAGTAGTTGCAATTTATAAAGAGGACTACTCTGCTAAAACATTTAATCGCCCCGAATTCACAAAGTTACTAGCAACACTAAAGAAGCATAAAAACTATGCCGACTTATTGTTGTTTACAAAGTGGGATAGGTTTTCACGTAACGCTGGTGATGCTTACAGCATGATTAGCCAATTAAACAGATTAGGAGTTGAGCCTCAAGCAATGGAACAGCCATTGGATTTAGCTATCCCTGAGAATAAAATTATGTTGGCATTCTATTTAGCAGCACCCGAAGTAGAAAACGATAGAAGGGCATTAAATGTTTTGGTTGGTATGCGCCGAGCAAGAAAAGAAGGACGCTGGATGGCAACTGCACCAAAAGGCTATAAGAACACACGAGATGAGTTGAACAATAAAATTATTTTACCAAGTGATGATGCCATTTATATCAAATTCATTTTTGAAGAATTAGCAAATGGTATTTATAATATTGAACAAGTAAGAAAAATGGCAGCCGATAAAGGCTTTGATTGTAGCAAAAACAATATGTGGGTATTAGTTCGGAACCCTGTGTATTGTGGTAAGATTCAAGTACCTGCATACAAGGATGAGCCTTCCGATATTGTAAATGGGATGCACCCACCCATTATTTCTGAAGAACTATTTTATAAAGTACAAGATATTTTAGATGGTCGTAAACGGAATGTACCCATGAAGAATACGGCAAAAGATGAATTGCCTTTAAGAGGCTTTTTGGTATGCAAAAGTTGTGGCGAAAAATTAACCGGGAGCGCATCAAAAGGGAGAGCGGGTAATAGATACTTTTATTACCATTGCAAAAAGGGATGCGGAGAACGTTTTAAAGCCCCTGAAGCTAACCGTATATTTTTAAACGAGTTATTAAAGTTTGAGTTTAAACCACAAGTTATTGATGCTTACTATAAAATAATGCACGAAATGTTTAAGTCAAACGGAGAGAATAAAAGTCAAGCCATAAAATCAATAAATACCGAAATTAACTTGAATAGGGAACGTATAAATAAAGCCCAACAAATGATGTTAGACGGTGATTTAAGTTCGGCAGAGTTTAGGGACATCAAAGCTCAATTTCAGCCTGAAATAGATAGATTATCTCGTAAGGTTATTGAAGTTGCTAGTTTAGATGCTAATTATAAAAGATATATGGATGGGGGTTTTAGTTTATTGAAACACTTTGCCAGTCAGTACGAAAGGGCAAATTTAGACACTAAGCAAAAACTAATTGGTTCGATTTTTCCTGAGAAATTAGTTTTTGAAAATAATGAATATCGAACCAAAAATATGATGAGTGTTGTTTACAAAATATGTAGTAAAATCAATGCTTTTGGGGCAAATAAAAATGGGACTGATGTTGATTTCTCAACTCAGTCCCATCGGGTGATCCCGCTGGGATTCGAACCCAGGACCCTTACATTAAAAGTGTAATGCTCTACCTGCTGAGCTACGGAATCATTACACCTGCTGTAAAAATCGTTTCCTAAAGGAAACATTTCGTGTGCGGGGACCAATTTATTCCTAAATCGGGTCGCAAATATAATATCTATTTTTGCAAACGCAAAACATTTTTTAAAAGTTTTTTTATTTTTTTGATTAAACCTGGATATCTTTTAGATTTGAGTTTTAAATCATGTTTGAAATTCCCGAAATAAAGTTATTAAAAGGTTTGTGTACACTTGATTTTGGAGCCACAATCCCAGAAGTGAAGAAAGTATTAGGGGAGCCTCAAGAGATCCAAAATTTATCTGACGATATTTTAAATACGTCCTCCATTGCTTATCACTATTGGGATGATGGTTATTCAATTTTTTTTGATGTATTAAATAATAAAAAATTTAATAGTGTTGAACTTGATCATAAAGAAACAATGTTGTTTAATACTAAGTTGTTCTTCTTAAACGAAAAGGAATTAGTTCAGTTGATGAAAGCTAATGGTTATGCTTTATCTGAAACCGAAAATCATCCATGGGGAGAAAAGCGTTTGAGTTTTGATGAAGCCGGATTGGATTGTTATTTTCAAAATCATAAAATTGCATCTGTTAATTTTGGCATCATCGAAAATTTTGAACAATCGGGCTTTTTTGCCAATTGAATTAACCAAGAATGAGTAACTTTAAAAAAAAATACCTAATATGCCTGGAACAGAATTGTTTGGCGCAGAAGAGCGCAAAGAAATTGAAGATGTGTTAAGCACCGGTATCATGTTCAGATACAATCACGATGCAGTTAGAAATGATTTTTGGAAAGCAAAAGATTTTGAAAATGAAGTAAAAAAAATTAATGGTGCTAAATATGCTTTGGCAGTTAGTAATGGTTCTGCGGCCATTTTGGCTGCATTGGCAGCAAGTGGCATTGGAGTGGGGGATGAGGTAATTTGTCCGCCATTTACTTATATTGCAACAATTGAAGCTGTGTTAATGTTAGGGGCATTACCTGTGTTTGCTGAAATTGATGAAACGTTGTGCCTAAGCGCAGAAGGTATTAAAAAGACCATCACACCAAAAACCAAAGCTGTTTGTTTGGTTCACATGTGTGGCGGCAATGCTAACATGGATGAAATCATGAGAGTGGTTAATGATAACAAATTAATTTTGGTTGAGGATGCCGGGCAAGCTTTTGCCGCCAGTTACAAAGGTACTTACACTGGCTTATTTGGGAAAGCCGGTGCTTATAGCTTCGATTTTTTTAAAATTGCAACCGCAGGCGAAGGTGGAATTTTCGTAACCAATGATGAAAAAACCTATTTACTGGCGGACAGTTATTGTGATCATGGCCACGATCATATTGGTAATAACCGCGGGATGGAAAATCATCCTATTATAGGTTTTAATTATCGTATCAGTGAACTACATGCTGCAGTTGGTGCTGCCCAAACCAGAAAGGTACCGCAAATTAAAGCAGCAAATTTAAAACACAAGCAGCATTTACAAACTGTGTTAGGTAAAATAAACGGCGTATCCTTTGCTAAATTAGGGGATGAAAATGGAGATAGTGGAACTTTTCTTAATTTAATGATGAATGATACCCCTTCTGCTCAGCGAGTTGTTGAAGAATTAAATAAAGCAGGTGTTGGGGGATTTAATTATTGGTATACGAATATGTATCATTTTATTAATCAGTGGGATCATATTAAGAATATGCAAACTGCATCTAAGCTAGCCATCCAAATTTTGGGAGCGCCACAGGACTATAAGAATCTCAACATTCCAAAAAGTCAGGAAGTTGTTGGAAGATTAATTTCTTTTGGAATACGTTGCACATGGACCACTGACGAAGTTAATACACTTGCTACAAAAATAGCCGATTGTATTGTAAAAGCCAGTCAACCGGTGAATGCATAATTCTGTTGAGCCTCATCTTTCCGTTTTCTATTCAAAATTAAGAGCGCTTAATGTTTATTTAATTGAATTTCACCCCCTGTATTTTCAATGCAGATATAAATCGCATGCTCTGAATTGCGAAATTATCAAGGAGAAATCGCAGAACTTTAAAGAGAAGACAGATATCTATTTTGCTCTTCATGACATTGTACATCAACCGGCTAAGTGCATTGCCATTTTAAAATCGAAACTAGGATTAAATAGAAAAGTTTTTGCACGTAATTGTATCGTTACAAAAATTAACCAAATAGAGGGGAGCGCATTTGTTCATAGCTACCACTTGTTAGATAAAGTAACATATTCATATTATGTTGGATTAAAATATCTAGATGAATTAATAGCTGTTGCAGCATTTTCAAAAGGGCGTAAATTAAACCGATTAAAAGCCGATGAACGGTCTTATGAATTAATAAGATTTTGTTGTAAAGATGGCTACACCATTACCGGTGGCTTAAGTAAAGTATTGAATTATTTTGTTGAAGAAAAGAATGCAGCGCATATGATGACCTACACCGACAACATGCTTGGCGAGGCTTCCAGCTTTGAAAAAATTGGATTTAAGAGAATTGAAATAAAAACACCTCTAAGTTTTAGTATTGATGCTACAAATTTCAAAAAATTATTGCCTGATCACAATAAATATCAACATTCCTATGTTTTTACAAATTTAGGTAATACGAAGTGGGTTAAATATTACTCTACCCAGCTTTTGTAGTATTTCCCATCGTCAATCCCCATCGCATCTTCCGTAACCATAAGCGGTCTAAACGTGTCTACCATTACAGCTAATTCTTGAGTTTCTTTTTGACCAATGCTGCGTTCCATTGCGCCAGGAGCAGGTCCATGCGGAATTCCTTTTGGATGAAGAGTTATATGACCTTGTTCAATATTGTTTCGGCTCATAAAATCACCATCCACATAGTATAACACTTCATCGCTATCAATGTTGCTATGGTTGTAAGGCGCCGGAATGGATTGAGGATGATAATCATATAACCTTGGTACAAACGAACAAACAACAAATGCAGGTGTTTCAAATGTTTGATGAACCGGAGGCGGCTGATGCACCCGACCGGTTATGGGTTCAAAATTGTGAATACTAAAACCGTAAGGAAAGTTATAACCATCCCAACCAACAACATCAAAAGGGTGGGTAGCATAAACCATTTCATGAATCATACCTTCTTTTTTTATTTTCACAATAAAGTCACCTTTTTGATCATGCGTTTCTAATTCTGTAGGTAGTTTAAAATCTCGTTCGCAAAAGGGTGAGTGTTCTAATAATTGACCAGATGAGCTTTTATAACGTTTAGGTGTGTAATAAGGCGCATGCGATTCAACGTAAAATAAACGGTTGTCAGAACTATCAAATTCCATCTGATAAATCATTCCACGCGGTATTATTAAGTAGTCACCATACTCAAAGGAGATGTTACCCATAAACGTTCTCAGCTTCCCTTTGCCTTTATGTATAAAGATGAGCTCATCTGCGTCGGCATTTTTATAAAAATAAGTGGTTAAACTTTTTGTAGGCGCAGCTAAACCTATTGCACAATCAGAATTAATTAAAACTGTTTTTCTGCTTTCTAAAAAGTCTGCCGTTGGTTTAATTTCAAAGCCTTTTAATAAAAGCGATTTAATGTTTTTTTCTATTGCAATTTTGGGAGCAACACTGTAACTCTTAAGAATTTCTTTTACTTGTGTAGGTCTGTGTATATGATATAACAATGAGGAGTGACTGTTGAATCCTTCTGTGCCAAAGAGTTGCTCGTAACGATGCTGACCCTTATCAGATTTGAAAATTACGTGTCTTTTTTGAGGGAAGTCTCCGAGTTTGTGATAAATAGGCATAATAAATAAGCTAGTTGAATTATTTTGATAATATTGCTTTAACGCGAACGGTTTGGTCCATTTTTAAATTCTGACCATTTACAGTACTCGCATCAATGGTTACTGTAACCCTAAATTTCATCGAAGGTTCAATGATAAAGGATTTAATATTTACATCAGCTAAATCTAATTGTGTTTCACTAACGCCTGCAGGTATATTAGTTTTTGTTCCAATTAAAGTTTCACCACTAGTTGACTTAATGTAAATAGAAAGTGATTTTAAGAAGTCTAAATTTCCTGTTGCAACAGAAATATTGTACTTAGTTAGTTTTATTTCACTAACTAACTCACGCGTTGTGTTATTCTCCAAAAATTTGTTGGAGCTGTTGGTTGAAATATCGGGTGTTGTAAAATCAACGGGGACATTGGTTGCCAGCGTGTGCGAAGGAACCGTTAAATTGGTGGTGTAATTGATGTCAAATTCGGTTAATTCATCAACTTTTTCCTTGGTTTTTTTGCAGGATAGATTAAGTAAACCAATATTTAATACTAACGTCACAAAAAGTAGTAACGAAATTTTAATTTTAAGCTTCGCTTTCATATTTTATTAATTTAAATTATTTTAAATCCAATTACGCAAACATCATCAATTTGGTCTGAATTTTTCTTCCAAGTTAAATATTTTTCTTTTATATACTCACCAATTACATTTAAATTTTTGTTACTTTTTTCGGAAATAAATTTTTTAAATTCTTTAGTTGTGATTTTTTTATTCAAATCACCGCCAAATTGGTCAGCATAACCATCAGTAGAGAGAATAAAGAAAGTATCTTTTTCATATATTTCACTATGTTGCTCAAAAACTTGATGATTTTCAGTATGTCCGGCAATTCCTGCTTTGGTAGCTTTTAATTCTTTAATGAAACCTCCTTTATTAAAAATCCATAAGTTTCGATTGGCGCCGGAAAATATAACTTGACCGGTTACTTTGTTATACTTGCAAAGACAAATATCAAGTCCATCTCGTGAGTAGTGTTCTGACTGGAATTGTAACTGCGATTTTAGTTTAAGATTTAATTCCTTTAAAATTTCGCTTGGTTCATAGTGTTTCTCTGTAATTTTGTTAAGCAATTGAATACTTAATGCACTAAGTATTGCGCCAGGCACGCCATGCCCTGTGCAATCTGCCACACCAATTAGTACTTCATTAATTGTAATTTCTTTTGTCCAATAAAGGTCACCACTTACAATATCTTATGGGAGATACAATAGAAAGTAATCGTTTAGTGTTTTTTTTAAAATATGATTTGATGGAAGCAACGAGGTTTGGATGTTTTTGGCATATCTTATCGAATCTGTTATTTCGTTGTTCTTTTCAGATAATAATTTTTTTTGAATTGAGATTTCAATATTTGTTTTTTCCTTTAATTTATTAGATTTATACAATAATAATGCGAATACAATAATTCCAATTAATACAACCAAGGACGAAAGGAGTAATATACGCTGTAGTTGTAATTTGTATTCAGAGGTTTCCTGACTGTGCGTAAGTTCAAGTTGAGCTATTTCCAGTTCTTTCGCATTTCGTATAGAGTCTTGAATTTTTTCATAGCTATGGGTCAATTGGTTTACATTGTATAGGTCAGAACTTGAACTATTCGCGTCATTCATGTCATAGTATTTTTTGTATGTTTTTGCTGCTTTTTTATAGTCATTTAGTTTAAAATATATTTCTGCTGCATTAAGTAACATTACCTGTTCATCTTTATCAATAGTTTCATCTGTTACTCCAATTTTCTCGAAAAGTTCAATGTATTTCATGGCCTCCTTCATTTTATCAAGGTCCATATATGTTTTAGCAATGGTTTGAAGTAACAATTTTTCGAACGCGGGGTCGTTATATTTTTTAAGATGTTCAAGTAATTCTAATTCGTAGCCAATTGCTTCAGTAAATTGCCTTAAATTTAAAAGATTAATAATCAGATTAAACGTAACGTCTGAAAAGTACTTATCTAATTTATACCTTTTAGTGTATTCGTAACCCAGTTTATAAATACTATCAGCTGATTTATGGTTTTTTTCATCTTTGTATATTAAACCTAAATTATTTAAAGCTATTGCGTAACCTAATGTGTCTTTAGCAGCTTTAATAAATGGTATAGATCTATTTAAGTAACTTTTTGCATTTGGAATGTCTCCGATTTCTCGATAGAGAAGCGAAATATTTGCCAGTAATCCTCCTATATTTGGTGATTTTATCTTTAGCATCAGTGATTCACTCTGTTTATAATTCTTTAAGGCTTCGGTAAAATTTTGGGCACTATAGTTTATTGCACCTCTATTCATGTAAAATCCTATTAATGAACTATCAAATGAATTCAAAACTGCAATATTAATAGCGGAATCATAATAAGTGATAGCCTCTTTATATAATCCCAAATAATAAAGATATACTCCTTTTTTGTCCAATAAACAGGCATATAAATACTGATCATTCGATTTTTTAGCGAGTGATACTAATCTATTATAGTTCGAATGGAAAAGGGTGGAATCCTTTAATTTTGAGGCCTTACTTAATGGTACTAAAATTTTATTAATGTTAGAAGCGTGCTTTTTATTCTGAGAACATAAAAAAGTAGAATTAAAAATAAATAATATAAGTATTAGCTTAAGTTCCTTCATTAAGATGAATGCTAAGCGATTTTTCTTTTTTAAGAATCTCTGCCAAGTTGGGCCTCAATCTGCTTTTATAAACAGCCAAACATTCAGGACCGTTTTTCAGACGTCCTTTACGTCTTAATCTTTGTTCGTCAATTGGTAAACTTGCAATGTGCATGCACTCCGGTGTACAACAGCCGTTCATTTTTTCGGCACAATCAGTGCATTGTATGAATAATAAATGACAATCATCGTTTTTGCAATTGGTGTGTGAATCGCAAGGTTTGCCGCATTGATGGCATTTACTAATAACATCTTCTGTTATTCTCTCTCCAATTCTTTCGTCAAAAACAAAATTAATGCCTTTAAATTTGCTTTCCAATTGTTGTTCTTTCACTTCCTGTGCATACTGAATGATGCCGCCTTTTAAATGGCCAACATCTTTAAAGCCTTTATGTTTTAAAAAGGCACTGGCTTTTTCACAACGTATGCCACCGGTGCAATACATGATGATTTTTTTATCTTCCATCCCTTTCAAGTGTTCAACTACTATAGGTAACTCTTCTCGGAACGTATCGGCATCCGGGCAAAAAGCGTTTTCAAATTTACCCACTTCACTTTCATAATGATTACGCATGTCGACAACAATTGTATCTTTTTGCGAAATAGCGTCATTAAATTCTTTTGCATTTAAATACTTTCCGGTATTAGAAGGGTCAAAGGCTGGGTCGTTGATGCCATCTGCAACAATTTTAGTTCTAACTTTTACAATGAGCTTATAAAAACTTTTTCCATTCCCATCTACTGCAATTTTAAAAGGCACATCTTTAAAGAAATCAATGGCATAAAGTTCGTTTACAAATTTGTCCCAATTATCTTCTGGCACACTCATTTGTGCATTAATGCCTTCATGTGCAAGGTATACACGGCCAAAGCAATTGAGCGCCGACCAGTTTATAAAAAGCTGATCTCTTAATACATTTGGATTTTCAATGTTAACGTATCTGTAAAAGGATACTGTTTTTCGTGCAATGCTTTCTTCTTTTATGCGTTGCTTTAGAATATTTTTGTCAATTCTGTTCGATAAATTTGCCATAATAGATATAATTGCAGGTTATACTATTTCTGTACACTTTAAGTGAGGTTAAAAGGTTTCCCTTTTAAAATTTCAAATAAAATGTTAGGTTTGTAAAAGTACAAAATTTTACCTTAACAAGCTTAAAGAAACTTAACTTATGAAAGAGAAAATATTAATCATTGGCGCCGGCGGACAAATAGGACTTGAACTTACTGAGAATTTATCTAAAAGTTATGGCAACGATCAGGTGATACCAAGCGATCTCAAGTCAGAGGGTAATTTTGCCAACAATCCGTATGAGCAATTAGATGCATTAGATAAAGATGCTTTATTTAAGATAGTTAAAAAACATGGAATAACGCAGGTATATCATTTGGCTGCTTTGTTATCAGCAACCGGAGAGCAAAATCCAATGTTTGCATGGAAGTTAAACATGGAGAGTTTGTTTTATGTATTAGATTTGGCTAAAGAAAAACATATTCAAAAAATCTACTGGCCAAGTAGTATTGCTGTATTTGGACCAACGACACCTCGAGAAAACACGCCGCAATACACAGTCATGGAACCAAGCACCATATACGGTATCAGTAAACAGGCAGGCGAACGCTGGTGTGAATGGTATTTTAAAAAATTTGGTGTGGATGTGCGAAGCATAAGATATCCTGGTTTAATTGGCTGGAAAAGTGCTCCCGGTGGAGGTACCACAGATTATGCGGTACATATTTTTCATGAAGCGCTTAAGCACAATCACTACACTAGTTTTTTAAGTGAAAATACTGCATTACCAATGATGCACATGGAAGATGCCATTAGAGCAACTATTGAATTAATGCATGCGCCATCAGAAAAAATTAAAATCAGAGGAAGTTATAATTTAAGTGGCTTAAGTTTTACGCCAGCTGAAATTGCCAATGAAATAAAAAAGCATTTGCCTGAATTTAGAATTGATTATGCGCCTGATTTTAGACAGGCTATTGCAGACAGCTGGCCAAAAAGTATTAATGATCAAGAAGCCAGAGAGCAATGGGGTTGGAAAGAGAAATACAATTTAGAGGCCTTGGTAAAAAATATGCTCGAAAATATTAAACTATAGATTTTTTGGTTTCGGAACAACCATGCAGGTGAAGCGAGAAACACATATCAGTTCTTTAGCTTCGTCAAAAATTTTGATATCCCAAACATGAATCTTGCCACCAATTTTTAGAGGCTTACAAATTGCTTTTACAACTTCAGTGGTTACCGATTTTAGATGGTTAGCGTTAATTTCAATTCCCACTCCAATAAATAAATCTTGGTTCACACAATACAACGTGGCAACACTTCCGATGGTCTCGGCAAGCGCAACGGAAGCTCCTCCATGCAATAAACCAAACGGCTGTTTCACTTCATTTCGGATGGGCATTGTTGCAATTATATAGTCAGCTCCGATTTCAATAAATTTAATTTGAAAAAATCCGCCTAAAGTGGCTTGGTTCAGTTGATTTAGTTCCTCAACCGTAAATGTTTTCCACCAAATGGTTTTTTTATTTTCCCGTACTTCCAAATCCGCCTGCTCCACGATTGGTATCATTTAATGTTTCACTTTCTTCCCACAAAATTTGCTCATGCTTGGCAATAATCATTTGAGCAATTCTTTCGCCATCCTTAATCAAAAAGTCAGTATCGCTTAAGTTAACAAGTAATACTTTTACTTCGCCTCTGTAATCTGCATCAATTGTGCCTGGAGAGTTTAATACCGTAATGCCATGTTTAAAAGCCAGACCGCTTCTTGGACGAATTTGAGCCTCGTAACCAACTGGTAATTCAATAAATAAACCCGTATCAACTAAAAGACGTTGTAAAGGTTTTAAAATTATTTCAGTGCTGATATTTGCTTTTAAATCTAAACCAGCGGCTTGCGCAGTTTCATAATTTGGTAACTGATGTTTGCTTTTGTTGATGACCTTAACCTTTAGCATTGCTTTTGATATTTTTTAGATTGGAGAATTCTAACTTGTAAAATAAAAACAAATACAATAAAACCAATAAATTATTTAATAACAATTTAAGCCATCTATTTTCTAAATCGGCCCAAATAAAGGATACAAAATAAAAACCTAAAGCCATCATAAAGAATAAGCCAATCGCACGTAAATTATAATTTATTGGATAGTGTTTCTTTCCTAGTAAGTAAGAAATAATAGTCATTACCAAATAAGCCGCCAAGGTAGCCCATGCTGAAGCCATGAAACTATATTGAGGAATGAAAATAAAATTAATAATTAAAGTAATTGCTGCGCCTACAATTGTAATACTTGCGCCATATTTCGTTTGCCCGGTTAACTTATACCAAATGCTTAAATTATAATAAGCACCTAAAAATAAATTTGCCAGAAGCAATATCGGAACTACAGATAAACCAACCCGATACTCCTCACTTACCATGTATTTAATAATGGGCAAATTCATCATGGTAAATAAAAAAATAAACGAACAAAATATCATAAAAACCTTCATTACAAAAGCATTTACTTTTTTCGAATCTTTGTTTTGTGCATTATTAAAAAAGAATGGTTCAGCTGCATATCTAAAGGCTTGTATAAAAACGGTCATTAAAATAGCAATTTTGTAGCACGCCCCATAAACACCTTGCGCCCATTGTCCTTGGCCCTCTGGCAATAAATGTTTTAGAATTATTCTGTCAAATGTTTCATTAACCATTCCTGCTAAACCTAAAATTAATAATGGCCAGGCATAGTGTATCATCTCTTTCCAAAGAGCCTTATCAAATTGAAATTTAAAGCCAAAAAATTCTTTGGCTAAACATAATAAGGATACTATATTGGCTATTAAGTTTGCAAAGAAAGAATAGCCTATTCCGATTTCAGGATTATAAAAGCTTGCTAAACTACTTGTTGGATTTTCTTCGTAAGCTTGTTTACAAAATACAAAAAAGAAAATATGCAAACTAATGTTTACCAAAACGTTAGCTCCTTTTATTAATGCGAATTTTAACGATTTGTTTTGCAAACGCAATTGCGCAAAAGGAATTGCCATTAACGCATCGGTTGCTAAAATTAGCACCACCCAAAACACATATTGCACTTTGTTCTCATAATCCATCCAATTGGCAATTGATTGAGAGAAAAGCAAAAGAATAATGCTAAAACCAATAGTTGAAATAAAAATAGATGTCAGTGCAGTATGAAAAACAGTTTGTTTATCTTCTCTCTTATTGGAGAAGTTGAAGAAGGCAGTTTCCATACCATAGGTGAAAATGACATTAAAAAAGGCAATGTACGAGTAGAATTCTGAATTGACACCATAATCAACCGGTTTACTAAAAATGTAGGTTAGTAAAGGTGTTAAAAGGTAATTTAAAAAGCGAGGTAAAATTGTGCCTAAACCATATATAAGGGTTTGCCCTGCAAGTTTTTTAACTGGATTTGACACAAGTAATTTTTACTAAAATTATGAAAAGTAAGTTCGTACACGCTCTTAAAAAAAGATAAATATTAACAGTACTTTGCTATTATCGTAATTGTTCTGAAAGCGCTATGCGGTAATGTTTCTGTTTATTTTTGAATAGATTTTATTTGTTCTTCCAGTATTTGGATACCCTCAACGAAGCTATGAGGGTTATAACCTAGATCCTTTATCGCTTTGTCAATAATGAAACCGGTAATTGGAGGACGTTTAGCAGGCTGTTTAATGTCAGAACTTTTGCTTGGTTTAATCAATGTTTTATCTAGTTGATAGTAATCTGCAACAAGATTTGCTAACTCTAAAATGCTATAAAAATCTTTACCGCTAATGTTATAAATTCCATGTGCTTTTTTTTCAGCAATTAATATACATCCATCCGCTAAATCTTCAGCCAGTGTAGGCGTTCTAAACTGATCATCCACAACATTAATTACTTTTCCTTGCTCCAAATTTTGTTTTACCCAAAGTACAATATTGCTTCTACTCATATTGTCTACTATTCCATATACCAATACAGTTCTTGCAATTGCCCAGTTTAGCTCACTTGATTGAACAATTTTCTCTGCCGCTAATTTACTTTCAGCATAATAACTTAATGGGTTTGGTATTGCATTTTCATCTAACGGACCTTTTGTTCCATCAAAAATAAAATCGGTGCTGAGGTGAATAAAATGCGGGCAATAATCTTCGTTTTTTTTATTTAAGTTTGTTAAGGCATTTACTTGGTATTTAACAGCTTCAACATTCAGTTTCCAGCAATTTTCCTTATCAGTTTCACAAGCGTCTACGTTAGTCATGGCAGCTGTGTTTATAACAACATCTGGCATATAAATTGTAAAAAGTTGATTCACCGCTGCTTCATCCGTTATATCAAGCGATTCGTATGTGTAGTTAAATTTATCGACTAGTCTGTTTTCACCTCTTGCTGTGGCAATCAAATTTTTACCAAGTTTATTTTTTAACTTGTAAACTAATTTTTGACCCAAAAGTCCGTTACTACCGGTAATTAAAATTTTCATTATTTATTTTTTTTTAAATAGAGTTCTGCATTTTGTATCAGAGCTTTGTACCACTTTTCTCCAAATTTTCTAATTAGCGGTTCTTTTAAAAATTTGTAAACCGGAACATCTAATTTTTTACCACATTCGCATGCCGGCTTGCAAATATTCCAATGATGGTAATTTAAAGCAGTATAATTTTTTAACTGGCTTACTCTTATTGGGTATAAATGACAACTTATGGGTTTTTTCCAATGTACCATTTTATCGTTGTAAGCTTGTTCAATAGCACATTTAGCAATATTGTTTTCATCAAAAATAACAAAAGCACATTCTGCTCCTTCATTAACTAAAGTGGTTGTATAATCACCATCGCCATCAACAACATACGGACCATTTTTCTTGATGGCTTCAAGTCCTTCTTTTCTCAAGTAAGGTTTTATTTTGGGTAAAATCTCGTCAATAATTTTAAGTTCTTCTTTTTCTAATGGTGCTCCGCTATCTCCGGCTACACAGCATTCTCCTTTGCATGCATTTAAATCGCAAACAAATTTTTTTTCAAGAACATTTTCGCTTATAAGTATATTTTCAACTGCCAGCATTGTTTGGTTCAGATTTAAGATTCATGTCAAATTGCGCAATTTGTAATGAAAGTTTTAGTTCTTCTAAATCTTTTTTACGAATTACAAATGTATCGCTTGCCGTATCATGCCAGCCTAAAGTACCAAAACACGATAGAGGTTCAAAGGGAATTGCCCTCGAAATGGATCGGATAAAAAACTGTTTCATAGTTGGCTTATTTCCATATTCATCAACTACAATTCTTTTAAGAATTAATTTAGCCGGACTAGCTTGTAACGCGAATTCGAAAACAAAGTAAAAAATGGGTTGCAATAAAAAGTAGTTAATATATAGCTCGTAACTATCAACAAATTGTATGGCAGCCTGTAAACTATTTTGACCTAAAAAACCAAAAATCAAACCAACGAAAACATAAAATAAAAATGCAAATGCCGTAAAGAACAAACGATCTAAAAGAAAATGCCCAAGCCTAGGCCAACCAGTAACGTATTTAACTTCCTTATACCGTGTAAGTACCTTATCAATTTTCACACGCTCTCCATTAACTTTTTCATAGCGTTGAGTAGTGTATTGTTCTTTAATCTCTGTGATTTTTTGCATAAAATCAGTTCACTGCGAGGTTTTGGGTCATATAACTCCCAACGTATTTCTCAAGAATGATGCGATAGTTCTTTGATAATTTAAACGAGTTAAAAAACTCATTAAAAAGAGCTTTATGTTTGCTTCCTTTAGGTAAAACGTATGCTAATTGATCTTTTGATTGACTTAAACTTCGTTGCATTTTTAAAAATTTGCCCGGGTTAGCCTTTAAAAAAAACCAAAAATCAACTGCATCAACATAACCAAAGTTCAGAACATTTTTAGCAACTTCATTTAAAATCTCTTCTGATGAATTTTGATATTTTATTTTTAAATCAGGAATGAATAACTTTTTCAGCTCGTTACAATGTTTTTCTACAACAGTGTTTGAAAGTGTAAGTGCGGACATTGCCCCCAATACTTTCACTATTTCATCTTTGTTTTTTGATTTGATGTCTGGTGCATTGCCATTTGTTATACAAAAAGCTACATTTTTCATGTAACCGTTTGTAAAGTCCACTTCTTTTTGTCTTTCCAACGTGTTAGATACCGACCCAAGCCCAATAGTTGTTTTTTTAGAACTCTTAAGGTCTGTATAAAAATTATTAAAGTTTGAGTAATTTTTATAATTGATTACTAAATTAATGTTTTTGTTGCCTTTAAGCCAAGCAGCATATTCATTAAAAATGTCAAATTCAATACCAGTGTAATTATCACCGTTTTTAAATGCAAACGGCTTACTTTCGATATAAAAAATGGTCAACGAATCTGCATTTTGGCATGAAACTTTGCAAAAAAAGCACGTAGTTAGTAATATGAAGAAAAGAATTCTCATGTTAAGTTATAAAGGTAGTTAAATGTTAACAGCAAACTTGATGCCTTGTCTGTTCGTTTTGCGCAAACTTTTGTTAATAAAAAGAATGATCGAACCATTCTGTTCTAATTTTGTTCGTGTTATTGAATTATAATTAAATCAAGATTAACTCAAAAAGGCTTATTATTTTGCAGTATACCATAAAAAGGGTATATTTGTACTGAAATTAGAATTAATCTAATTAAGAATAAAGACATAAATATTTAAAATTCAATATGTTATGATAACAGTGAGTGAAAATGCAAAAAATCATGCCATTGCGTTAATGAAAGAAGAGAATCAGCCTGAGGGAGCGTTCATAAGAGTTGGTGTTGAGGGAGGTGGTTGTTCAGGTCTTTCTTACAAATTAGAATTTGATTCCGTTAAAAAAGAGGGTGATCAGGAGTTTGAGGATAAAGGAATTAAGATTGTAGTTGACAGAAAGAGTTTTTTGTATTTGGTTGGTACTGAACTTGAATATACAGGCGGTTTGAATGGTAAGGGTTTTGTATTTAATAATCCAAATGCAAGCAGAACTTGCGGATGTGGAGAAAGTTTTAGTGTTTAATGGGTGAAATTTTAATACATAAACTTTCAAATGAAGCCTTAGCAGAAAAGAGGAAACAGCAATTTTTTGCGTTATCTAATGCTCAACGATTTCATGAAACTCTTAAGCTCATCAGAATAAGCATGTTATTTAGTAAGAATAAGAATTTAGAAAATAGAAATAAAGTGATTATAAGGGGTTAATGGATTTTGGTGAAGAGGAAATAGTTAAATTTTTGAAATGTTTGAATGACAACAAAGTGAAGTACATTCTTGTTGGTGGTTTTGCTGTAAATGTTAATGGCTTTAACCGTTCCACAAACGACCTTGATATATGGTTAAAGGATGATATGGAAAACAGAAAATGTTTTGTTGATGGATTAACCTCCTATGGAATCATTGGTGCTGAGGTTTTTATTTCATTACCGTTTATTGCAGGCTATACTGAAATTATATTAAACAATGGTTATCCGGTTGATGTGATGGCGGATTTACAATTTTTTAAACAGAATAATTTTGATGATTGCCATAATTTTTGTCTGAATTTTGAAATAGAAAACGAGATTTCTGTACCAATTTTGCATTTAAATCATTTAATCAAGGAAAAAGAAAATTCTAAAAGACCTAAAGATGTTTTGGATGTTCAAGAGCTTAAACAATTATATAAGTTATAATCACAAATAACAATGAGTAACGAATTATTAGAACAACACATTGCAAAGGAATACGAGTGGGGTTTCACCACAGATATCGAAAGCGAAACGTTTGCGCCCGGTTTAAATGAGGCTGTTGTTGGTGCACTATCTAAAAAGAAAAATGAACCTGCTTGGATGTTAGAGTATCGGATTAAAGCTTTTCGCCATTGGCAAACCTTGTCGGAACCAAATCATTGGGCACACATCCCTTACCCTAAAATAGACTTTCAGGCAGTGTCTTATTACTCTGCGCCGAAAAAGAAACCGGAATTAAAAAGTTTGGATGAGGTAGATCCCGAATTGTTAAAAACCTTCGAAAAATTAGGTATTTCATTGGAAGAGCAAAAGCGTTTAAGCGGTGTTCAGTCCAACATCGCTGTAGATGCCGTATTTGATAGCGTCTCGGTTAAAACCACATTCAGAGAAACACTATTGGAAAAAGGAATTATTTTTTGTTCGTTTAGCGAGGCTGTTCAAGAGCATCCTGAATTGGTGAAAAAATACATGGGAATGGTTGTGCCTTATACAGATAACTACTATGCTGCTCTAAACGCAGCTGTTTTTAGTGATGGCTCATTTTGCTACATTCCAAAAGGAGTGCGTTGCCCTATGGAATTGTCAACTTACTTTCGCATCAACGCTAGTGGTACTGGTCAGTTTGAACGTACATTAATAGTGGCAGATGAAGATAGTTATGTGAGTTATTTGGAAGGATGCACAGCCCCACAAAGAGATGAAAATCAGTTACACGCTGCGGTGGTAGAAATTATTGCGCACAAAAATGCGGAAGTAAAATACAGTACTGTGCAAAATTGGTATCCGGGAGATAAGGATGGAAAAGGCGGCATTTACAACTTTGTAACTAAACGTGGAATTTGTTTAGAAGACAATTCTAAAATTTCTTGGACGCAGGTTGAAACAGGCTCAGCTATTACATGGAAATATCCTTCAGTAATTTTAAAAGGAAATAATTCTGTTGGAGAATTTTATTCAGTTGCTGTAACAAACAATAAGCAAGAAGCAGATACAGGGACAAAAATGATCCATATTGGAAAAAATTCACGTTCAACAATAATCTCTAAAGGCATTAGTGCAGGTTTTAGTAACAACAGTTACCGTGGTTTAGTACAAATGCGAAAGGGTGCTACCAATGCCCGTAACTTCAGTCAGTGCGACAGTTTGTTGATGGGTGATAAATGTGGCGCACATACATTTCCTTACATTGAAATTAAAGACAAATCAGCAATTGTTGAACACGAAGCTACAACCAGTAAAATTGGTGAAGATCAACTATTTTATTGCAAACAACGTGGTATAGATAATGAAAAAGCAATTGCATTAATTGTAAATGGTTACTGCAAAGAAGTTTTAAATAAATTACCAATGGAGTTTGCTGTTGAAGCGCAGAAATTGTTGGCTATAAGTTTGGAGGGAAGCGTTGGTTAAATTTAGTTTTGAAAGTTGAAAAGTTAAACAGTTATGAAATGAGTAAAATAGAAAAGTTTGAGGATATAATAGCATGGCAGAAAGCTTTAGAACTTTCAAACCTAATTTATTCAGTTTCAAACAAAGAAAAATTTTCAAAAGATTTTGGTCTAAAAGATCAAATAAGACGAGCATCAGTTTCCATTGTTTCCAACATTGCCGAAGGTTTCGAAAGAGAAAGTAATAATCAATTTATATATTTTCTAATAATTGCAAAAGGCTCTGCCGGGGAATTAAGAACGCAAATTTACATTGCGAAAAATCAAGAATATATAACAAAAGAAGAATTCGAATTACTAAATACAAAAGTTATTGAGGTTAGTAAAACAATTGGCGGATTTGTTTCTTACTTAAAGACTCAAAAAAACAAAAGTCAACTTTCTAAACTTTCATAACTAATTAACTTTATAACTAATATGATAACAATAAAAAACTTACACGCAAGCGTAGATGGAAAAGAGATTTTGCGCGGTATTAATTTAGAAGTGAAGGCAGGAGAAGTACATGCCATCATGGGACCAAACGGTTCAGGTAAATCAACTCTATCAAGTGTTTTAGCAGGTAGAGAAGATTATGATGTAACCGAAGGGGAAGTAATTTTTAATAATAAAGATTTATTGGAAATGCCTGCTGAGGACAGAGCCCGCGAAGGTTTATTTTTAGCTTTTCAATATCCGGTAGAAATTCCGGGGGTTAGTAACATTAACTTTTTAAAAACTGCATTAAATGAAATCAGAGCTTATCATGGTAAGGAAGAAATTCCTGCTAAAGATTTTTTAGCACTTGTAAAGGAAAAACAAAAATTAGTTGAACTAGATGGCAAACTGGCAAATCGAAGTGTAAACGAGGGATTTAGCGGTGGTGAAAAAAAACGCAACGAAATTTTTCAAATGGCCATGTTGGAGCCAAAATTGTCAATACTCGATGAAACTGATTCTGGTTTGGACATTGATGCATTAAAAATTGTAGCGAATGGTGTAAATACTTTAAAAAGTAAGGATAATGCTTACATTGTTATTACACACTATCAAAGATTGTTAGATTATATTGTGCCTGATTTTGTTCACATTCTTTACAAAGGAAGAATCGTAAAAAGCGGTGGCAAAGAATTAGCCTTAGAATTGGAAGCTAAAGGTTATGATGAAATAAAAAAAGAATTTCAAATAACCGAATAGTATGATTGCTGAGAAAACCAATACAGCCCAACAACTCATTGAGAAAATTTCTTCTTCTGCAGGCAAGGTCGATTTTATGAATGATAGTGCTCTTACCAGAGCATTATTCTATTTGGAAGAAAAGGGAATTCCAACCAATAAGCACGAGGATTATAAATACTGTAATATAGATGGTATTTTAAAAAAAGAGTTTAAAAATATAAGTCAGAAATTTTCTTCCATCGAAAACATTAAACCTTATAAATTAGATGATACGATTACGTTGGTTGTAGTGAATGGTAATTATTCTGATACCCTTAGTGATAAAACCATTTTAAAAGGTCTACACATCGATACTTTTTCTAATATACAGGATAGCGGTAAAAAGTTAATTAACTCAATTGCAAATGTGGAGAGCGATTCCTTCATTGCTTTAAATACGGCCTTTTCAGGAAATGGATTTCATTTGCGAATTTCTAGAAACGAAGCATTACAAATGCCAATTCACGTTCTTTACATAAATAATTCACTACCAGAAAGTGTTGTTAATCCAAGAAATATTATTGAATTGGAAGAAAACTCAGAAGCGACTATTATCGAGCACTACATCAATATTGGTTCTTCAAAGTCTTTTACAAATTTTGTAAGCGAAAAGTTTTTAGCGCAAAACTCTAAGTTGGATTGCTACACAATTCAGGATGAAAGCATGAATGGTTTTGGTGTCTTTACCAATCAAGTAAAAGTTAACAAACACGCAAATTATTCAAATACCACCATAACACTCAGTGGACAGTTAGTTCGAAACAATCATAATGTGGTATTAGCTGACAGTAATTGTGAGGCACACCTGAATGGCTTATTCAAAATAAGCGGTAATCAGTTAGTTGATAACCATACCTTAATGGATCATCAAATGCCTCATTGCGAGAGTAATGAGTTATATAAAGGAATTATTGATGACAAAAGTACCGGCGTTTTTAATGGTAAAATTTTTGTTAGAAAGGATGCTCAAAAAACAAATGCTTATCAGAGTAGTAAAAATATTTTATTGAGCGATGACGCTACTATCAACACTAAACCACAATTGGAGATTTATGCTGATGATGTAAAATGTTCCCACGGCACATCAACAGGTAAAATTGATAACGAAGCCATGTTTTATCTTCACACCAGAGGTATAGGAAAAGAAAGCGCTAAAAAATTGCTGTTAAATGCTTTTGCCGGTGAGGTTATTGATAGGATAAAAGTTGAAAGCCTGCAGGATTTTGTACAAAGTAAATTAAATTTGGTTTAAGTTTTGTGTTAAGCATTCAAAATATAAAATCTCAATTCCCAATACTCAATCAAAAAATTAATGGCAACCCTTTAATTTATTTTGACAATGGTGCTACGGTACAAAAACCAAATGTAGTATTGAAGGCAATGGATGATTATTATACCTATTCCAATGCAAATATTCATCGCGGAGTACATTCATTAAGCAGGAAGGCCTCTGAGCTATATGAACATTCAAGAAAGACAGTCGCAGATTTTTTTAACGTTTCAGATCCTCAGCAAATCATTTTCACAAATGGTACAACCGACAGCATCAATATTATTGCACAAGGATTATCAAAATCAGTTTTAAAAAATGGCGATGAGATTGTTTTGTCGCAGTATGAGCATCACTCTAATATTTTGCCCTGGCAATTATGGGCGCAAGAAAACGCAGGCATATTAAAAGTTATTCCTATAAACCAAAATCAGGAATTAGATTTAGAAAAATTTGAAGCTTTAATTACACCTAAAACAAAAGTAGTTGCTGTTGCGCATGTGAGTAATACTTTAGGTGTGATTACGGATGTTAGAAAAATAATAAACCTTGCAAAAAAACACAATCTTATTGTTGTAATAGATGGTGCGCAATCTGCGCCACATATGCAAATTGATTTACAGGAATTAGGAGCCGACTTTTTTGTTTGCAGCGCTCATAAAATGTATGGGCCAACAGGTGTTGGTGTTTTATATATGAATAACTATTGGTTAAACAATTTGCCAATAAATAAAACAGGTGGAGGTACAATTAAAACAGTTTCATTTGAAAAAACTGAATATGCAGAAGGTGCTTTACGTTTTGAACCCGGAACACCAAACATAGCAGGCGTAATTGGATTTGAAGCTGCAATTAAATTTATGAATGAAATTGGTATGCAAAACATTTATTCACATGAGTTGCAATTGGTGAATTATGCTCAGCAAAAATTAAGGGATATAGATGAGGTGATTTTATACGGTACATCAGATGAAAAGGCCGGAGTTGTTTCATTTAATCTAAAAAACCAGCACCCATTCGACGTTGGCACTTTATTAGATAAATACGGAATCGCAGTTCGCACCGGGCACCATTGCACACAACCTTTAATGCAGCATCTTGGTATTCAGGGAACCGTTAGAGTAAGTTTCGCAGTTTACAACACTAAAGAAGAGATTGATTTTTTTATTGAGAAGTTAAAAAATGTAATTCGAATGTTATCTTAAAATGACAATTAACGAAATAGAAAACGAAATAATTGAAGAATTCGAAATTTTTGGCGACGATTGGGAAGCTAAGTATGAACACCTAATTGATCTCGGAAAATCATTACCAAAGATTAAAGATGAATTGAAGATTGATGAGAATATTATCAAAGGCTGTCAAAGTCGCGTATGGCTGCATGCTGAAAGCTTAAACGGGAAAATTGCTTATACCGCAGATAGCGATGCCATAATAACCAAGGGAATGGTTGCGTTAATGATTCGTGTTTTAAGCAATCAGCCAGCAAATGAAATAGTAAATGCCGATTTGGGTTTCATTAAAAGAATTGGTTTAATGGAGCACTTAAGTCCAACTCGAGCAAACGGATTGGTTAGTATGATTAAAAAAATGAAGGAAGAGGCTTTTAAATTGAATTAATAAGCTCTAACGTTTTTTCCTTCCATATAATTTAAAAATGATTTGTTTACTACCTTGTTTCCGCCTGGGGTAGGGTAATTTCCTGTGAAATACCAATCACCTTTGTTTTTAGGACAAGAGTTATGCAAGCCTTCTATGCTTTGATAAATGATTTCGAGTTCGGCTTTTAAATTTTTTGGCTTTAACAATTCAGCTATTTTTTTAGAAATTTCTTCAGCAGTAAAAAAGTCATAAATTTCTTTTACCAAATTAATTTGTTCTTCTTTTGGTTTCTCAACTTCTAATTTAGTTCGCTCGTACAAGTCATTTAAAAATTGTTGTTGGCCTTTATCTTTTAACAAGGATATGGCAGCTTCAAAGGCAATAAATTTACCTAAAATAGCCATATCTATGCCATAACAGTCAGGATAACGTATTTGAGGCGCCGAACTCACAACTATAATTTTTTTGGGATTCAACCTGTCTAGTATTTGCAAGATGCTTTGCTTTAAAGTTGTTCCTCTCACGATACTGTCATCTAAAACAACTAAATTATCTGTGTTCTTTTTAACAGTGCCGTAGGTGATATCGTAAACCAAATTAACCAAACTGTCGCGAGTTTCATCTGCAGTAATAAAAGTTCTTTGCTTAGCATCTTTTAATACAACTTTATGTATGCGTGGATGAATAGATAGCAAATCGTAAATTTCTTTTTCACTTAAATTCTTTTTTTCAAGCAGTTGTTTTGTTTTTAGTTGATTATTGTATTCATCAATTCCTTCAACTAAACCACCGAAGGCTACTTCGGCAGTATTCGGAATATAGCTAAATACTGTATTTTGCAAATCGTAGTCAATGCTTTTAAGCACTACATCGGTTAAATTTTTACCAAGAGCATTTCGTTCCGCATAAATTTCAGCGTCATTTCCTCTACTAAAATAAATACGTTCAAAACTACAACTCATTTTCTCAAGAGGTGGTATTATTTCTGTTTCTGAAAAACTTCCATCCTTTTTTATAATTGCAGCGTGTCCTGGCGTTAGTTCTTTTATTTTTTCAAACTCTACGTTTAACACTGTTTGTATAACCGGCCGTTCACTTGCGATTACAATAATCTCTTCGTCTTTGTAATAATAGGCAGGTCTTATTCCACTTGGATCTCTCAAAACAAAAGCATCTCCATGACCAATCATACCGGCCATTACATATCCGCCATCCCAACGTTTACTGCTTTCTTTTAGGATATTGGCTATGTCTAAATTTTTTTGAATGAGTTTACTTATTTCATAGTTTTTATCATTCTGTTCTTTAAAGTGTTTAAACAACCTGTCGTTTTCTTTATCCAAAAAATGACCAATTTTTTCAAGAACAGTAACTGTATCAGCCATTTCAGTTGGATGCTGACCTAACTCAACTAAATGGCCAAAAAGTTCGTCAACATTTGTTAGGTTAAAATTGCCTGCTACAACTAAATTCCGACTCATCCAATTATTTTGGCGGCGGAAGGGGTGGCAGCTGTGGATACTGTTTTTACCGAAAGTTCCGTAACGCAGATGGCCAAGCAATAAATCACCCAAAAACGGAATGTTATTTTTTTGCCAACGAGCATCTTTATACTCAATAGGTTTTTTGGTTTGTGCATCAATGAACAAATTGTTTATTTGATTAAAGATATCTTGTGTTGCTTTACTTTCAATACTTCTTAAACGATCAATGTAGTTTGTTCCGGGTTCAGCATCTAATTTAATTGTGGCAATCCCGGCTCCGTCTTGCCCGCGATTGATCATTTTTTCCATGATTTGGTATAATTTGTGCAGGCCGTACCTTGCAGAGCCGTATTTTTGTTTGTAATATTCAACCGGTTTCAATAGTCTAATTAAAACAACGCCGCACTCATGGTGTATATTATCGCTCATAAATTTAGATGGAGGTCAAAGTTAAGATTTAAAACACCTCGATTAACAATTTTAATTTAACAAAAAAGCTATTTTTTGTAAAAAATTGCAATGTTTTTTGTATTTTTACGAGATATAATGGTTATGGAAAAAAAGAACATTTTTTTTACCAAGTTCACGTATTTGGTTTTATTTAGTTTAATTGGGTTTAATTACACACTTAATGCTCAGGCCTTTACTAATAGAGGTGTTGTAATTAATGAATATTGTGTTTCAAATGATGGAACCTATATTGATGGATATGGCAAGGCAGGAGACTGGGTGGAACTTTTAAATGTTCATACCCAAACCCTTAATTTGGCCAACTGGGGACTTAGCGACGATCGCAATAATCTTTTTAAATGGAAATTTCCAAACACATTCACTTTGGCAGTTAATGGCTTTGGGATAATTTGGTTAGATGGAAAAAATACTACTCTAAACACCATAGGAGGACCGGAACATCACGCTAATTTTGACATTACTCAATGCAAAGGGGAATGGTTAATTTTAACTCACCAAAACGGTACCATTCGTGATTCCATTGCAGTTAAACGTACAAGTTACGGGCATACACGTATTCGTGAATTAGGATCATACAGCCAAATGGGTTTTAACTTGTGGCGCGTGAGCACAGCCAATACATTTAAGCTTGCAAACCCATTAAATACCCTAAGTTTTAAAGATTATATGCCAACGCCTGTTTTTAGCGTAACTCCTAATACTCAGTTTGGATTAGTTGGTAATGCCGGGGAAGTACAAATTAAAGTAGATGGTTTGGATGCTGATTCTGCAGGTCAATGTTATGAGGTACGGTATGAGAATGGGACAAGCTTGTTTCCAAATCAAACCACATCGGCAGTATATACTGGCACGAACAGCCCAATCTTTTTAAACCCCAATACAACCAATATCAGAGCAGTTACCTACCAAAGACCTCAGTATACAGGTACGGTAGCGATAGTTAATCCAGGATGTTTGCTTGATCGTTATTTGCCAAGTTTTTGCGAGACTAATACTTATTTCCAAGATAATGAACATAATGCATTTAACAACCAGTTTGGTTTAATTGCAGTAACCATGAGTTCTGTGGAGGCAGCATCCTTTTTTCCTTCCAATGGAACCGTTCCTCCTCCGCCAAGTGGAACCGTGCATGTTGAATATTTTGATAACAAAAATCAATGGGTAGATGCCTACGGTGTAATTAGCAGGCCGGTTAATGAGTTATGGAAAACTAAACAAAAGGGCTATTACATAACCATTGATGATCGTCGTGGTTTTGGTTGTGAATGGCAAGGTAAAATTTTTAATGTGGCCGGTTTAGGAACAAGCGACCGATCCAGTTTTCCTACACTTCATCTCAAAGGTGGTGACGTAGAGAGTCATTCTTATCCTAATTCTGGCCCAACGGCTCTGCCCGAGGGAACAGGGATAAGAGATGTTTTTGTGCAATCGTTGGCCGCTAAAAATAATTTTAATGTTAGCCCACTTCATATTAAACCGGTTGTTGCTATGACTAATGGAACTTATACTGGCGTGTATAATTTGATGGAGGTTTATGATAAATATTATGAGAATTACTATTACAAACAATCATTAGATAGTTTAGATTTAAATTTTGTAAACAACAGTGTAGAAGGATCAATTACTTATCCTTATATCGATGGAAGCACAAGCAGTTTCATGAACAATTGGGCAAGTACCTATACAATGGGAATAAACGGTACAATGTCTAACCTTACGCCAACAGCCTCAAATGGTTATTTTGCTTTAATGAACCGAATCGACAAAAAAAGTCTGATTGATTACATGATTTTGAACAGTTATTGCATCAACAATAATATCTGGACTTACAATGTTGGATTTGCCAAGGGCGCGCAAAATGTTGGGCCATATGGCAATAAATGGCATTACTATTTATGGAATGTGCCAACTGTTTTCAACTACACAACTGTTACCGCTAACCCAGTTAGTTATGTTAATCCATTAATGAATATTTGTTTACCACATGTTCCATTAACACCTACTATTAATATTTTACCTCAAAGGTACAACGGACATGGAAATATCTTTGATAATTTGATTAGAAGGGTACCTTCATTTAGATTAGAATATTTGAACCGTTATCAGGATTTACTAAATGGGCCGCTTAGTTGTACAGAAATTATTAATCACTATAATTACATTTATAACCTATATAGTAAAGAAATGAAGTACCATGAGGATCCCGGTGCTACGCCGACTCCCGGCGAATTTGCAACAGTTATGGATGCCTGGGATTCTAATATGGTGGCCTTAAAACGTATTTTGCAAAAGCGATGTGAGTATGTGAAAGGTTTCGGTTTTTCTTCGGTTGGAACATGTACAACTTTATACGGACCTCAATTAGGACCGTTTAATGTTTCGGTTGATGTGGAGCCGGAGGGTGCCGGTGTGGTGAGATTAAACTCGCTTATATTACCTAACTACAAATGGACAACTACTTATTACGGAACAACATTACCTATAAAAGCCATTCCTACATCAACAGACTATGCATTCCATCATTGGGAATTTAAAAATAATCCACAAGTCAATAACAGCATTGTTGATTCGGTTAATTTTGCGGTTACTAGTTTGGGCGAAGAAATTGTTGCTGTTTTCACTAATAAATTAAATGATTTAACTCAATATGGCGAAAATGCTAACATTCCAAATGCTTTTTCACCTAATGGAGATAATGTAAATGATGAATTCAGACCACTCGGAAGTGCGGAATTTGCAACCAATTACGATTTAAGGATTTATAATAGATGGGGTCAAGAGGTATTTCGCTCAACCGACCCAAAAGTAGGTTGGAATGGTATGTTCGGTGGAAAAGAGGCACAAAGTGGTGTTTACGCTTACATTGTGAATTATACCAATGCCGCTAATGAAGATAAGATGAGCAAAGGTAACGTAACACTTATCAGGTAATAAAAATCGTATTTGTAAATTGATGAAACTAACTCGTATGAAGAATAAATTAATCGGTATCTTGGTTTTAAGCTTGTTATTCATAAACATGATGCATGCACAGGATATACATTTTTCACAGGTCAACGAAACACCATTGTTAATGAGTCCTGCCAACACCGGATTTTTTAATGGCTATACAAGGGCAAGTATTAACTATCGCAACCAATGGACTTCTATGGGTACAAATTTCGGTTCAGCATTTAATACAGGAGTAGTGGCAGTTGATGGCGGTTTGTTTAAAT
>Ga0208855_1000073_pt1 | contig 31142 bp, 29 predicted proteins | sample LakMenEpi17May12_FD_150708 | JGI IMG/M metagenome (GOLD analysis project Ga0208855, IMG submission 150708) | Freshwater microbial communities from Lake Mendota, WI - 17MAY2012 deep hole epilimnion (SPAdes) | ecosystem: Environmental > Aquatic > Freshwater > Lentic | place: Lake Mendota, Madison...
ATCGAGGCTACTAAAGGCTCTATCGCAAAGCAGCGGAGGCATTGGCGTGGTTTCACTCAAGGTGGATAGGATGTTTAGGAACTCCATAGATGCCATGGTTACGGTTAAGCAATGGAATACCGATGGTATACCCTTATTCGTTGTTTCGATGGGAGGGAACTCCCTTAATACCTCTACCTCCATAGGATGGCTTTTCTTCCAAACCCTAGTAATGTTTGCTGAGTTTGAACGCAATCAAATATCAGAGAGAACAAGGGCAGTAAAGCAGCATCTAAAGGACTCCCTGCGCAAGAACGGTATAGTACCCTACGGTTGGAGGTCTGACGATGGCGATAACCTATTGCCCGACAAAACCGAATCCGCAGTGGTGAAGGACATATACGCAATGAGAGATACGATGTCTTTGCATTCCATAGCGCACAAGCTTAACAGCAGTGGCATACGCACTAGGAATGGATCCGAGTTCAAGGCGAATACGGTAAAGAGAATTTTAGAATACAAACCCAATAACAAAATAGTTTATGGAAACAAATGAAAAAAAGCGAGGTCGCAGAGTAAAGTACGACTTCACGGGGTTGGTTAACTCTGGCGATACGCTAGAGTTATACCCCGAAGGCAAATCCTTTTCCTCCCGACAAGCACGTGTAATAACATCTGCCCTATCGCAGTACAAGAGAAAATACAATCCCGATGGTATGTACGTTACTAGAAGCGTGTTCAGTCAAGACGGAAAAAAGATAACCAAACTAATAATAATATTTGTAAAATGAAACGAGTTCTTTCGATCACATCCATTGCACTAAGCGTTGCTACATTCTTTTTTGCAATATATCTATTCTACATGATGATGGATATAAAACCTCAGCAGGGTAGCCTTTTCGCTAAGGGTGCATGGTGGAGTGTCAAGATATGCTTTACGCTGTTTATGGCATTCAGAGGATGGACTTTCCTCGGTGAAAAAATAAGTGCTAAAATGTTTTGACATTCAGCAATTCATTCGTATAATTGCATTACAAAAAATTCTTTTTTTAACTAATAATCAATTCATTCAAAAACTATGGGACTATCAAATTCCGAACAAGCAAGAACAACTTACGTAAAGATGTTTAGCAAAGAACCAGGTACTGACAATGTAAACGCCTTCTTCGGCATGAGCGAAAAGGTGGATGGCAAATGGCAGACAACGCAAAGATTCGATACCGTCGAGGGTGTACTAACAGGAATATCTGTTGGAGAGTTTACCTATCAGAACGACACAAAGAAAACACTTAAGCTAGTATTCACCGATAATTCGGGTGAGCGTGTGCAGGTGGAAAGTACATTCACGTTCCTAACCTACAACGTAATCAATACTATATACGGCTGCAAGGATCTATCAAAAACAATCCGCATAAAGCTGTACGTTAGGAGAGGCGACAAGGATATGCCCGCTGCATACATCGAATGCGGAGGCGAACGTGCTTCATGGGCTTTCGAGCCTAGCCAATTACCCAAGCCCGCCCGTGTTACCGTAGGGAAAAAAGAAGTAATAGACGATACAGAGGTTGTTGAGTTCTACGAGAAGCTAGTAAACGAAATCTCCTCTAGGCTAAGCAAGAAGAGCGAATCAACGGAACACTTCAAGGGTCTATCTGCTCTTGATAACCTAGCTAAGCTAAAGCAGATGGAAGAAACCGCTAAGGAGGATGCCAAGGCTATATACTCCAAGCAGGAAAAGCCTAAGAAGATTGAGCCAGTAGTAGTAGATAATCAAGACGATGATCTACCGTTTTAATTTAAACTAATAATCAATACATATCATGGAATCAAATTCATCATCAACACCGCAGCCCAATAACGGGGGCAATGGCTTCGAAGCCGTAATCCAATTTATTGTTTTTGTTGTAGCATTAGCTTCGATAGCAATAGGGTTATCAGTATTTATTTAATGGAAGCCTCTAGGGATCAGTGGAGGGAATTCCACTACGGCAAGAGGCAAACACAAAAGAAAAAAGAGTCTGGTTTTAACTGGACTCTTTTTTATAATAACAATCGCCTCATAACAGGAAGCTATGCACTATGCGTATGGAAAATGAAGCAGGTGATAGCGAACGAAAGATGCAACAAGAAACTTTTTAAAATAAAACCCAATGAATAAACCCAAGATAGAAGAAGTGCTAGCAGCATACAGCACAATCTCATACCCCGATTATACCCTACGCAGGGTGAATACCTCACAAGGCAGGTTCTACCTATGCGAAGAGAAAATGTACATAAGCGTAACATCGCTTATAGATATGACCACACGCCAAGACGAGGGTCTAATAAGGAAGATGTCCGACATGGGCTACGATAAGTGGATGACATGGCTAAATGAAAGGGCTAACTACGGAACCATATTGCATATATTGATAGCTGAATTCCTTGAGCATAGGCATATCGATTTTGATAAGCTTGGCGATAGGGTATCGGTTCTGTTTAGCCAGTACGATATACCTAAAAGCAAATGGTTTGTATTCTATGAGGATATATGCCATGATATGCTTTCATTCTGCAAGTTCGCTAGCGATTATAATGTGGAGCCTCTAGCAATAGAGATACCCCTTATAAGCAAGACCCATAAATTTGGAGGCACACTAGATTTAGTTTGCAAGATGACGGTTCAGGAGAAGGGTTTCTTCGGAGAGGTTTATAAATCAGGAGAGAAGAAAGGCCAACCGAAAGAGTCTACAAAAGACCTTACCGTGTATGGCGTAGTGGATTTTAAGTCTGGCCGTAATGGATTTACAGATAAACACGCAGATCAGCTAATGTTATGCGAAATCCTACTTAAAGAGAACTACGATATGTTTATGGACTCAAAAATTCCAGTGAGGCTATATAACTGGTCTCCCAAAGCATGGAGGACTGAGCCTAGCTATAACCTAAAGGATCAGTCTATGACTACCCCTATGCACGTAATATTCGCTAAGCTGACAATAGCAAAAGATAAGATTAGGTCTGCAATACCAACGTTCCTTCACCCTAGCGGGGTTGTTAGCCTAGGTGATGATCCAACAAATAATTTTAAATTTAGAAAAATATTTGAAAATGGAAGCAACTAAATATCCATGCACGGGATGCGGATCGTGCTGCAAAAGGGTAAGCATAGCCGTAGACAACCTGGAGCCTCTAGGCTCTAGGGATAAGGAGAGCGAATTATATTTCCCGTATACATGGGATGATAATGGTGTATGCTCGATGCTTAACAAGGACGATAATACCTGCACCGTATATAATGATCGCCCAAAGCTATGTAATATTGAATTCATGGCTGAGTTATTTGATATAGATAGGGATCTATTCTTTGCAATTAATATCCCTATTTGCAATCAAATGATGGATGACGATAATGTTGAACAATCATACCGAATAAAACAATGATACCACGATTTATACTCACAGAAAGAAACAACTGCAATAATGATACTATTGGAGTATGCCCCGAATGTTCTACAATGCTATCTATAGATAATGATAGCAAGACAACTACCTGCAATGTATGTAATACCTACCTACTGAATATTCAATGGTGGGCGTTTATTACTATCTCCCTAGTGATGGTGCTAGCATCATTGTCGTGCTTTATAATTGCTGCGAATACCGAATAACTCTCTTATATCCGCTAATTAATAGCGGCTACCATTCCAACCCCCAAGACAAAACCAAGCCCGACCTTTGCTGCGGTTGTCTGCCACCACTTCTTTTCTTCCCTGATATATATGTTTGACATTCCTGTTATCTTCATATTAGGATTGTCAATCTTTAGGCTTAGCACCTTATCCTTTTTACCTGCTATCTTATTTAGGATGCCTTTACGTACAGTATCTGCTATAGCATAGGTTAGATTAGCAGTGGTGGCTAGAGAATCGATCTGAAGAAGTCCAAGCCTGTTTATAGTCCCATCAATAGAGAACCACTTGTCTTTTATGTGAAAGTCTTTTGGCAGCTTGATAACTGGAGTATCGTCTATAAAATCAACAGGAATCTGCACTTCTGTTTTAATTACAGTTTTTATTTTTGTCTTTACTATTACCTCAGGATCCTTCATTTTCATTGCCTTGATTTCCTTGCTTAGGCTATCCACTAGCTTTTTGCTAGACGATATGTACAAGGCTTGGCTGTATATGGCCGAACTGTCCTTTAGCGTTTTAGTCTTGATAGCCTTATAGTCCGATGTAAGCTGCTTTATTTGATCGTCATTGCTGGATATTATATCGCATGATCTAAACAGCATCATTACTAGGAATATAATTATTGATATATATATTACCCTGCTATCTATTTGACTTATTGTTTTCATTCCTAATTATTATTTTCTTCATTAAACAATTAGCCCAAAGGTTGTCAAGTATAGACTTATCTTTTTTGCAGAATACACCGCCTTCGCTCTTCCACATATCACGAGCTATGTCTAATGCAGATGATTCTTTAATTACATCATTTAGTACGCTTTCCACTAGAACCTCAACAAGCCTTTCGTTGTGTTCTGTTTCTGATAAAAAGACCTGGTTGACCATATAGTAAATATATCAAATTACAGATTGATATTATCACACAGATCCGTTATTTCTCTGATGACCTTATCTAGTTCAATAGACGAATCTTTTAGCATATTTATTATATCCTTATCCTCATTATATTCCGAACTGTTCTTTTCTATTAGGTCTATTAGCCCTATTATATTGGCCAATGGCTTTCTAACCTTGTGCGATTGTATCCATACAATCTTCTCTAGCAACCTCTGCTGCTGTTCGTATTCGTGCGCATTGATCGATACCACATCGAATAACTGTATCCCTAGGAAATGATACTGATCGTTCCCGTATGCCACCTCCCAAGTACACCATCTCTTCGCTCCGTTTTTCTGGGCTAGTCTGCACTGGAATGAACTAGGAAACGGGCTAGACTTTACCGCCTTAGCCATGGCCTTTGTTGCTGTTTCGTAATCGCTTGTGTCGTATATTATATGCTTAATACTCTTAGGCTCAATATGCGATGCGAATGAATTGAAAAGCTCATTGGCGTAAATTATATCCCCGCTACTAGATGTTCTTATGTAAAAAATATTCAGGGAGTTCTCAAGTAGTACGCTAGCGGGGACCATTGTTATTTTTCAATGGCTCTAATTTAATTATTTTTATACAATTAGTGTAGGCTTTTAGTATACTATTTTAGCATCGGATATAGATTTCCTTTGCGAAGCTCCTTTAGTTCGGATGTTTTCTTGCCGAATGTCTTTTGGAAGTGTGGAGCGTCTTTGAATTTCTTCCAATCTCCACCCCATTCCCAACCATACCGTTTAGCTATCTTAACTACCTCCATCCAATCTGAAACCTTATCTCCATCGAAGTCTTTAAGGGTGTCCCATGATGCAGACTTGCCATCTATGATTAAACAAATGTCAAATGCTAGTCCGTAGTTGTGATACGACTGACCGCCTTTTGCATTTGTAACTTTATTGCCAGGCTTTGTTCTGCCTTGAGCGTATAGCTCATCCTGCTCTTTGTCTGTTCTAAGAGTATGCGTGAACCTACATACCGCCCTACCTGTAAGGGCTTCACATATATCATCGTACATAATCTTTGTTATCTCCCTAAGTTCGGGATGCAATAGGTCAATCCTTTTTATGGTGATTGGATCCTGCTTCATGGTTATATGATTTGATATTGTAGCATAACTCCAATAAATTGAACTGCATCTCCAATATTAATTGAATCAACAGTAATAAAAGGTAAATTATTTGATTGGTCGCCTTGAATAACAACGTTGGCAAGTGCATTTGTATTTCCATATGCAACACCATTTACTTGGTATTTTGATGTAAAATCAGATGCAATAGGAATTGAAATATTAAAATTAGTTGTAAATTCTGCAACATCCATCTGTACATCCATAGTAAACGTCATAGTTACTACATCACCTACTCTTGTATATGTACCTGATGTTATAGAAACTGTGCCATTATTTGTTACATTTGACGCAACAGGCGTAAACGCCCCGCTTTCAAGTCCAATAGCCTGTTTTACCGAATCCAACGATGCAAGCACATCTTGGCTCTGATACGTGTAGCTAGACGATGATCTAGTGGCTTTAAATAAATGTATTGCTGGTGAGAAAGGCTCTATTTTCATGTCGTTTTTTTTGTAAATATACAAAAATTAAACGACCTGCTTTAGCTCTGAAAACAATGACCTCCAAGCAGGTAGGCATGACACGGCATACTTAGCCGTTAGCAATATAGCAAAGGTGAATACTATTGAGTTTGCTAGTATATCATAATTCATAGGCGATTCCATTTCTTGCGAGGTTCTTACAAGGTTAGTATTAGGCGTATAGTACGCTTGAGTTTCCAATAAAGATACATCACAAGGTTGAATTGTGTCAAATGAAGTTATTACTTTTTCTTTCTTCACAGCTACAATAGGTATTTCGACAATCTCTTTTACGGTATCAGTGCTTTGAACGGTTTCTACAGTATCTAAAACGCTGCTTGCTTCATTCTCATTCACCAAAACAAACTTAATAGGATGGTTTTTGCAATGCCCTACAGCACTACATACTTGCACCCACTTCTGCGGTATAATCATTATGGTATCTTCAACTGCCTTCATCTTCGCTGTCTTTTGATTTAGGAATATAACCTGCTGCTATCAATGCTGTAACTATGGCCGCTAACGTTTCTGTGGATATTACTTTAAATATAAGCAGAAATACAGATACTAAAATCATCAAGCTTCCAACCGTAGGTCGCCAGTGCTTAATGATAATATCTAAAATCTTTCTGCCTTTATTTGTACGCCTTGCCATACACGAATATACGTCAACAGCTACAAGCAGTTTATGTAATTATAGGGTGTTATTTACATAATGAGAAATAGAGTTTCGCCTCGTCATTTCTCCTTGTGATTAATCCAGGCAATACCTTTCCACCTCCCTTATTCCATTTCAAGAACTCGTCTAATATGGATGGGTCGTTAGGGTTTACCTTAGCCTTTTTCAATAGCGTTGACTTTACAAAAGCCCCTGTTCCTACATTGTAACAGAAAGAAACCAATGCATCGAATTGACATTGGTTAAGATTCGTTAGATGCCTGTTTATAGCTTCTTCGAAAGGCGTAATAGAGGCTAGTAACAAAGAGGTAGCCTCTGATTCATTAGCTAGTACATCTCCCATCTTTACCTTTTTACCGTTGGGATAACGGGTGTTTCCGAACCCGATGGTAGGCACAGATGCAGGGCATAGGTATGCGTTAAGCCTTAATCCTTCATATTTTTTTATTAAGTCTAATCCAAGTTTAGATATAGAGCGTGTCATGGTAAAATGTTAATTAACGAATGTGTAGTAAACACTACCTGATGGAGCAATTAATGGACCCCAGTTTAGTGTTCTGAATAAATTAGGAGTTGCTGTATTATCTTGAAATGTTTGTACTGCAAGTATTGTAATACCTCCATTTGAATCAATATCTCTTGTTTCAGCGTAGAGAACATTGGTTGAACTTGAGCCATTATTAGTGACATTAAAAAATGCTTTTTTACCAACTTGCCCAGCATATGATGTCAATGCTGTTGTTCCTATTGGATTTACTAATGTGTACGGAGATGCTGAACCAGATGCAATTGTTGGTCTATCAGGAATTATATTTGATAATGCAGGTGGTAGTGCTGTTGAAAATGCAGTAGAACCTAATACATATCCTGCTGCTGGATTTGGAATAGACCCAGCAGTAACATTCATTAGATTTGATAATGCATTAATACTAACAGTTACAGAAGCAACATCATTAGACTGAAGCCTTGCTCTTTGTGCTGCTGTTCCAATCATTGTAAATATTCCATTCACAGTATATGTAACTCCTGCCTGTAGTGTGCAAGTTGTATTGGCTCCACCATGAGTAAAATTATTTGTTGTCCAACCTGCTGTACCTGTAAATGTTGTAGAGCCAGTTAAAGTTAGATTGTTATTTATTGTATTCGATATATTTTGAGTTAGAGTAGTAGTTGTACCCATAGTTAAATTCCAAAATATCATACCATTAATTGTAACTGATATAGTATTTGGTATTGATACTGCTGATGTACCTGGATTTATATTACCTGCCGTTCTTTGTAAAATCCTGCCTGCTGCACCCCAAGTTATAGTTCCTATAATTGTAACTGTTGCTGCTCCACTTTTATTAATAGTTAAATTATTTTGTAAAGGACTTGCTACAGTATGATTCCAATTTGAATTACTTGAACCTTGTAATACTATTGTTGAAGTTCCAATCAGTCCATTAGTATTACTAATTATTAAATTACCATTTACTTGTAAATTACTTCCGTTTAATGTAAGTTGTTGCGCACCTATTGCAGTGGTAGTAAAACTTCCAGTTACTGTAAGTACATCATTTAATGTTACAGTTATACTATTATTTGTGACATTACTTATTTGAACTGAAGTAGGCCATGTAACACCATTACTTGTAACAGTATGTGTACTATTAACAAAATCAAAATTTTGGAATATTAAAGATGAACTCCCTGTAAAATTAAATGCTGGATTTATTATTAAAGCTCCTCCACTTTTTCTTAAAGGATTTGCAAGATTTACTGTTCCTGACTGAAGAGTTAAATTCCCATGAAATATTGCAGTACTTGCAGGTGTAACTACTCCTGTTGTGTTTATAATTGTATTTAAGGGTATAGCATTGCTTACCGTACCTGTTCCATTTAATTCAATAACTAAATTACCACTGTTGCCTCCACTGTTAGATAAATTTCCTGCAATAAACACTTTACCTGGACCATTAAGTGTATTTGCACCATTAGGTAGAATAAAATTACCATTTACATATAAATCAGTAGGAAATGCTATTGTTGTTACAATATTATTACTAAATGTTAAATTATTTAAAGGTTGTCCAGCACCGCCCATGCTAACGCTTGTCATATCATATCCAGTAAATGTTGAACCTGTTGTAACAATAGTTCCTGCGGTCCACAATAAAGTATTGTAAATAAATATACTTCCTGAAAAAGTTCGAGTAAATCCTGGAGCATTAATAACAAGGTTTGTTGCTTGACTACCAGTACTCATAGTACCTGTTCCATTAAGAACTTTCAACGCAGTTCCAAATGCAACAGAAGACCAATTTCCAGATACTCTAAATTCTCCAGGTCCATTTATGCTAACATTAAAACCAGTAAAATTGCTTACTTGAAAATTGCCGGTTAAGGCTAAAATCGAACCCCCAAGTCCTGATATTGCAAATGGAAGATTAAATAAATATCCATTGCTTGTTATTGTACGAGTTGTTGCTGTTACATTTACAACATAACTAATTCCATTAGGTCCAACCATTGAAAAGCCAATAGAAGCAGAAAGAGTGATATTTCCTGCTGTAGCTGTCATGTTTACTGTTAAAGTATTTGTAAATGTAATTGTACCAGAATATCCTGTTAATATAAAGTCAGTACAATTAGCTCCTGATGTAATAGTACAATTTTTATTAGGATTTAATCCTGTTGAACCATTAAATATGGCAGTTGTTGTAGAATTTGGTACAACACCAGTATCCCAATTTGCACCTGTACTCCAATTATTATCTGCTCCTGCTCCTGTCCAAATAGGCATTACTCAATAGGCTTTTCTTCGTTAATAGGAATTGTTGGAATTAGATTAGCAATCTCTTGCTCTGCTTGTATTCTTGCTACTTCAGAAGCTGCTCTGTTGATAATATTCTGCTCAATCTCCTCTTGAGATTTAGGCATAAAATGAGGCACTTCAGTGGTAACAATAGTACCATCTAAATTATACTCTACCATAGTAATAAGAGTGATGTCTGCTTGTCTTGAAGAAAGTATTTTATACGTCATGTCTTAGTAGTTCTAATTGTTAATGTTGCGTTTTTTATAGTGGATGCTGAATCTACATAGAAACCAAATACATCACCTGCCAAGAATCCAGTAGTCCAACTTGTAAGAGTAGTAGATGTTGCAAAATTAGATGATGTTAATTTAGGTTTAAATGCAGCATTGGATATAATTGTATTAGCTACAGTAGGTATTGCTCCAGATGCTTTCCATACATCAAACTGAATATTACCACTTACATTAGCAGTGATAGACCATCCTGTTATTGTACCTGTATATGGCATTACTACATATCCTACTGTGCCTACTTGAATAACAGCAGTTACTCCATCTACTGTAACACCAAAAGAGCCTATTCTTAAATTTGTTTTTAAAGTAGATGCTACAGATTCACTTGGAGTTGTTGCTGGACCTGCTGTTACATCACCAGTTAATTCACCTATTGAATTACCACCACCTCCACCATATTGAGGAATATTTAGTGTAGCACCTATTAATGTAGCAGCACCACTTGTTCCTGTTGTAGTTAGTGTAAGAGTATCTTGTTTAGTATTAAGACCAGTATCTACATAGTCCTTAATAGCCTTTTGGGAAGGAACAACAAGATCACTATCTAATGATAAGTTAGGGTCTGTATCTATTGGTGTACCTCTTGTAAATCCCTGTGCCATTATCTAATCTCTCGAAATTTAATTGATGCATAAACCGTTTGTGTACCACTTAATGAAGTAGCTTTTAACGTTAATGTGCCTAATGCTCTTGCTGCACCTGCTTGATTTAATGTAATTGGATACCTAGAAACAATTGCTGTATTAGTAACTCCTTTTGCACCACCTGATGATGCAACATATCCACCATCAATAACTACAGCAGGACTTCCGCTAAGAGTTCCTAGTATATTATATTCAGAACTGCTGTATGTGCTATTTACATCATTATATGTAGTTGTTCCTGATATGGCTTGTCCTATACAAAGCTGCCATTGAATAGGCTGATTACCTGCATTGTAAATCTCAACATCTATATATGCTACTCTTGTTCTATTAGTTATACCATTAAATGTTGTTCTGGGTCTAAGGCTTAACATATGAGTCCCACCTGTACCTACACTAATAGCTCCTGAGTCTTGTTGAAATGTATATCCAAATACATTTATATCTTCTGTACCACCCTCTGAAATAACCGCAGAACAAATAAAGTTCATTGTAGTAGAAACTGTAGCAGTACAAGTCATTCCACATCTTACAGGAAGATTGGCTGATTGGATATAAGGTGAAGCAAAAAGGTTTGCATGAAGAAATTCGTGAGCATATATAATGTTTCCTCCAATATCAAATCCTATACGCACCCTTCCTACATACAAAGCCTGTATATCAATAACAAGAATTTGAGTCTTAGTTATATCTAAAGTAAATCCACTTGCTCCTGTACCATCAAGCTTATCTAAGTTCCAAGAAGATTGGGTTACTGTTTCATTACCTGCTGATGATGCAGAGTAAATCACAAATTGCTTAGTAGTGCCATCAAGTTGAAACTCAATTCCATTGACTCCATCCGAATACCCTGCAAACTTCAACACATTAGCTACAGCAGCAATCATGTTAAATGTAACAAAGATTAGCTGCGACCTACCTGGCTGATAAGGCAGATACTCATAACTCTGCATATAAGCCTTTCCACCAGTTGGAGTGGAAGCAAATGTCATTAATGCGTATCTATTAGTAGCATCATGTGCAATTGTAGCTCCAATACCATTTGTTATTTGTTCTAGTATAATGGGAGCTAGGTCATAAGTAAGCTGAGAATTAAATAAAATAAGAGGGTTACTAACCCTTAGTCTGCTAAACGCATCAAGGTTTGCAGAGTCCTTTATTGATACCTCTGAATCAATAATATTATATGAAGCGTATCCCTGCATATTAGCTTATTTCTGAACCGTAAAGTGAAAAGCTTAGGTTTGTGTTTGATGCATAAACCCTTACAACATCCGTTGCCGCCAATGTAATACCAATTGTTGCTATGAATGTATCATTAGCACCAATAGGCAAATCGTAATAAATGTAATCCTTATTCGAAGTTGCTGCACCACCAACAGCTATACTAACTCTAAATGTAGCTACAGATGTTCCTCTGTTAGCTATTATTATAGAACTACCTATTGCAGATGTTGCGGCAGGAACCGTGTACAATGCTGTTTCTGTTGTCGCAGCAGGACTTGATTGACCTAATACTTTGTATGTTGTTGCCATATTTTATCCTCCCATTAATAAGAATGGTGAAATCGAATCCCCTGCTACAACTGACGCAGCAACCCATTCGGTCCCGTTCCATTGAAGCACTTGGCCTGAGCTAGGGGTAGGCACATTGACATCATTGATGTCGCCAAGCGATAGTACAACAGCCCCTGTTAATCCATTTACAGATGACACCCCAGCACTTATCGTCCATGTTCTATTCTGCGTTAGATCGTATGTAACACCGTTTATAGTTAGTGTCCTAGTGTCTGGTACATACCCGCCAGTCGATGAAAATATAGACTTTATCGAATTTACTAAATCAGTAAATGATACATCTAGGGTTTGGTTTATATTTTGTTTTGGCCTAACGACCAATACAATATCACTCCCTACTAGCGGAGGTACTATCTTTTTCCTTACCTCTGCCATATCTTATTACCATATTATTGTTGGAGCAACTTTTATCCAGGATGTGCCGCTGTATATAAATTCTACAGCTTGGTTAGCACTTATAGCTCCACTAGCTATAGTTGTTCCATCTGATCGTTTTACAGTTAGTGTTGCTATTGAGGTAACATTTGAAGTTGTTTGTATTTTAACAACCTTTCCTAGATATGGATTAGCAGGTAGCAATACGCTGTATGTTGTAAATGTGGCTGGTGAAATTGAAGATAGGCTAAGTAAGTATGTATCAGAAAACATAGTCCCTGTCCCTCCATTTACTGGGAATAGTCCTTGAAACCCAAAGTCGGATACGGTTGGCACATACTGTGTTAATACCCATCCAGTATTAACAAATGTAAATTCAACAAATGCATTTGATGTATATACATTTGCAGGAAGTAATGTTATAGGAACCAATTCAGGCACTGCAAAAGTAACACCCAATCCGCTTGTTGAAGCTGGTGATGAGAAATATACTCTAACAACTTTCCCTTGATATGAATTTGCAGCTGTTGGGAGATTTACTGTTACCCCATTTTGGCTTCCAGAATAAGAAACAATAGATACATTTGATGACACCTGATACGTTTGTGATGCCGTTGCTGAAATAGACTGATGCTGCTTATCAAGGCTTATCTGTTCCCATGTTGCTGTACTGGCATCAGCAGCTAGACATAGATAATATCTGCTAGTAGCACTATTCTTACCTAGGCTTCCTGCCTTATAGTTAAGGGTTTGATTTAGCTGTGTTCCTGGATTAGACCCAGCATTGTATACAGGAGAATAAATGCTATTGAGGATATTGCTTAATAAACTCCTTAGCTCATCTGCTGTATAATTACCATCAGGAACTATTTGATTTATTAAATCCTGTATTTGCTGTTGAGTAGCTTGCTGTGTAACTGGCATATCAATTAAAGTGTTGTGGATTAAAGTCCTGTATGTCAAAATCGTTTAGCTCTGGCTCTGGTATTACAACAGGAGGTATGATCGTACCTATGCTGATAACTTGTATCGGCCCACCAGCTATTGGATAGATATTAGGGCTAGTAAATCTTATAATATCTGGAATGGTATCGTCAATCAAATAATTAGGATCGCATCCGCACAGACTACCTACCATATTCTCTATTTTGAGAATTACGTTTTGTATATTAACCTCCGATAAACAGTCTGAGCAGCACATGGTTATTAATTATATTCTAAGAAGAAACGATATTTAACACCTGTAGCAACTAGCCTTGGATTAAGATTACCTGACAACATCAAACTCATATAGTTATCTGTATTGTAGGTAGTCATTCCGAACGTATATGTACCTGGCCCTATATATTGATCGCCTACAATTGATGTGGTTACAGATGATGATGAGTCTGGATACATATAATCTACTCCTATATCAAATATTCCGTAGTAAGTTCCTGGATCCCCAACATTGGCTGTAACTCCTGCGGGAGGGACAACGCCTGGCACTACTTGTGATAAACTTGCGGCTGGATATGTAAATACAGTCGCAGGAGCTAGATTTAACCAATTATTATAATCTAAAGGATCAGTTCCTTGTAAATATTGATTAACGCCAGCCGCTCCAGATATTGAAAATGTAGGCACTAGCGCAGATGCAGAACTTATATTGGTATAAACTTTTATTTTGGTTATAGCATTCCAATTATTTCCTAGACCAATTGGCTTCATGTATGCAGAACTTGGATTTAATTTATAAGCTAATCCATTTGTCGATATTGGGGTATTTATTGAAGGAGATCCCTCAATATCACCTGTTGTATAAAATACAGCAGCTGTAACATTGCTAATGCCTGTTTCAACACCAACAATTACATTATTTATTGCAGTTGTTGTTCCTGTAATATCCCCTGAATCATATTGATTAGTTGCAGGAGGACTCCAAACCCATGCCCCTGGCAGAGGGTTTTCTACGCAAATAAACTCATACGCCTTGCCGTCAGGAGGTATTATCGCTGGCGCATTAATAGGATAGTTATTTATTTGTCCGCCTACGTTTGATGGGAACAAACTAACAGTCATTAATGATTTGTTGACTACTGTTATTTTCTTTCCAGTAACTGGCTGAGGCAACTTAGCCGCATAATTTGTAGGCGTAGATGTGTCAATTATATTCACACCATAGTCTAGGATTAATGTTGTAGAAGAGGTTGTATTGTTAGCAACAAGGCCATCAAATACCTGCGTCTGTCCAGCAGATGAATATTCTAGCAATTCTGATAGCAATGGGCGCATCTGATTAGCCCTGTAATTTGCATTGGTTACTATCTGGTCGATAAGTGTTTGTATTTCTTGTCTAGTCATTATCCAAAATCTTCGGGGTTAAAATCTAGTTCATTAAAATCTATTTCTGCCACTGGAGGGCAGTACCTTTTCAATGCCTCGCTCATCCAATGGATGTTTGCTACGGTATTAATTAGGCAATGAAACTCATCTATATCTCCTCTATATGACGCAGCAATAGCATCAATCATTAGGTCGGCTTGCTTAGCGTCTGCAACCCAAGCTCTTTTTAATACATCCTCCCTAGTGTATAGATCCATTATATATTTATGGTTGTTGAAATAGTATATATAACAATATCGCTATTTCCTGCCGCTGGATTTCCTCCTGTTGCACGTAAGCGAACTATAGCATTTTCTTGCAAAAGGCTTGTAGGACCTGTTGCGTTATAATTATTTACAACCACAATATCAAAACCTGATGCTGCAAATCCTAGCATATTGGTCTTTTCTGCAATAGGATTTAATACTAGCCCTCCTGTATTTTCAAATCTACAAGTAAGATTTGTAGTATAAGTTATAGTCCCATACTTATATCTAACAATAAAAGCTAATGGGGCCTCAACAACTGTAGCAGATCCAGATGCTGGCAATATAGTTACAGGTGTAGTGTTTAATGCTAGTATCTGAGCAGAGGTTATATACGTTTCTGTGATGTTTATCCCCTTGAATGTTGACGGTAGGTTTATTGACGATAGGAAATTCTTAACGAATTTTTTGGTAGCATGGTCATACATCACTAGCTTACCATTATCTCCAGAAACAAAACCTGTAGTCAATAATTTGTCTAGCGGAATATCCCTGTTCACATAGGTAGCTACATATGATGAAGTGGTTGCATTAAACTCAGCAAATACCTCAGCACCGCCTACCAAGCAATCGTATGCAGAAATACTCTGCCCGAAGATTGTTACCGTGTTAGCACCTATTGTAAGACCACCTCCTAGCACTACACGAATTGATGATCCGTCCTTTACTTGTAGAGGGTTTGTATTCCCATTAACAGTATAGTTTGATGTTAATGTGGTAGGTGATGGGTTTAGAAGCAAATATGTTTTCTTGTCAACCCCTGGATTTAAGGTAAGCGTACCTCCACCAACAGGAACTGCAATCGTTGTTACGCCATATGCCTCTTGAGGCTTTTCTGTAAAGTCTGGATAATACTGTAATGTATATCCTGTCCCGTCATATACTAGCTCAAATTCTCCAGGCTGATTAAGCTGATCCTGTGGAACCGTAATACCTCCGATTGTTACGCTAAAAGTAGAAAGCGTTATGTCCGCATTCCATTTTATTTTAATTGGGCTGTATGGTATTGGGTTAGATGGCACGAAGGAAACAGACGCAGCTAATGTTACAGGTGCAGCTGTTTCAACAATATAGCTATTGTCAAGGTACGTGCTAAATGTACCTCCTAGTGATGTTAGTGTATAGTTAAAGTACGGCATTTTATGATGTTATTTTTTCAACAAAATATTTTATCTGACCAATACTCACATTTTGCGAAGCTGCTGGAGGAGTTGCTGGTGGAGGTATATTGAAATCATCAATAACAAGAGCCGTAATTTTTAATTCTATCTGTGATCCTGAATTAAAATTAAGACCTCCTAATGTTGTTGCATTTGCTCTATAGAATCTTGAATATGAACCGTCAGTCAACGTAGATGTTTTCCAGTCTAATGTAATCTCAGCTGTTGTTGTCGATAGTCTTTTTATTAATATTTGCGCATTCACAAACATAAAATCCTTATTGAAATCACTCTGCAAAGGGATTCTCAATGGGCATAAAGCTAATTGTCCGTTACCTGATAAAACTGTAGGTAGTATAGTTTGAGCTGATGCTATATTATTACCTAGCAAAAATTCAAAATCTATACCTCTACGTGATTCTGGCGACAATCCAACAATATAACAGCTAAATGTTATTCTTCCTATATCTCCGTCATTAGGGCATAATGTATCCGCAGGGAATACGCCTGTATTTGTAGATGAATCAATTAATGTCAATAACCCTACTCCTGTTTGAGCTGGTCTACTGTAATTATAATAATGAAGCGTTTGACCTGCAAAACCTTGTGGGATCCCAAAGGTTAATGACTGATTTGGTACTGATCCTGATATTGAAACCGTTGCTGGCGATCCTGGAGGCAACGTAGTTACGCCTCCTGGTGGTATAAAAAGAACATTTGATGGCCCTGCAATTCCCTGTAACCCTGGATTGCCTTGTGTCCCCTGAGGTCCTTGAAGCCCTGCTGGTGAAACACCTGCATTTGTGGCTATGGTTTGTCCTGCTATTGACGATCCTACATAATCTAGGTTGGTAATGGTTATCTGTGTTGTTCCTGTTAATGACACAACCTCATACCATCCTCCTTCGCCAGCAGAATCAGTTATTCTTATAATCTGACCTGGGATAGCCCACTGATTAGTAAACTGCTGTACATCGCTTACGTTTATAGTAACGTTAGCTGAAGCAGCTGGCTGCGTGAATGCAGCTGTTGTTCTTGTAAATGCATTTCTTCCATCGGCTCCATCTGAGCCTTGTGGAAGTAATATTTCATCGCAACCGCAGTCAATCATGGTTAGCAGGTTTTACAGTTTTTGTCATTGCACAAACTTTGTGCATAACGATATATTTCATTGGCCTTCTCAAATTTCTGAGTTTTAAATGCCTTCTTTAAAGTAAATAGTGCGTAATTAAGAATAGCCGAATTGCTCAGCTTCCCTTTTTCGCATTCGCACCCAGGCTTATCCGAATCTAGCATTTGGTCTGCACAACACTGAAGCTGGCCTATTAAAAATATCCTAGCAGTCTTTTTATAAACAGCACTATTTACCGTTGTAAGACGCTCAAGAATATATTGACCGTCATCTATAACAGCATTGGTTCCTTGGCCTAGCATTGAGCTATCAATAGAGAATGGAGCCTGTATCGTGTTAGGAAGAGTAGGCCACATCTCAATTTGATATATCGTGTTTGAACCCACCTTTTTAATAGATATTTTATCCGACGTAGCATTAGAAACGGTAGGATTTATACCGCCCCATCCTGTTGGATTTGTTGTGGCATCATAGATACCTGTAGTATCGTAGATATACAGGGTCTTTAAATCTGAGCTTTGGCTGTAAGTAAAGTTAGTCTTTAGTGCCACTATATCTTTGAATTAACGAGTTCAAATATAGCGATATTTTGAATTACTTCAAATTACTCCTCAGGTATTTCCTCAAATGATTCCATTAATCGTTCTATCTGTTGATTAGTAAGACCCATGTTTTGTAGGTTTATTAATGCATCAGCTTGATCGATTATCATGTTTTTAGCCTCGTTGCCGAAAACCTTGTTTAGAATATACCTTTTGTATCCCATGGTTCCTAGACCCTTATCCATGCCATACGTGCTGAGGAATACTTTTAGGTTTATATCAAACATAGCAGGGACGTTTACATCAATATTTTTTTCAGCAAACTCTCTCATTACAAGCTTATACTCCTCACGCATTGCATCTACCTGCTCTCTTGTAAAGCTTTTCTTCTCATAATTGCCATACTTATCTAGCTTATAATAGCTAGAAATATCCATCTTAGCGAATTTGTCGCTCTTATTTCTTTCGAATAACGACAAATACTTCGCATCCTCTGTAGATAGAAGATTATCTACCGTAGGTATGTTCAATGAACCGTCTATCATTATTGGCAATTTGTATTGCTCTGTGCCTATAGGGAACACACGCTTAGCAGCCGTTGGAATCGGATACCCGAATGGACCTGTCTTTTCCTTGTCTATTAAAATCGAACTCACAACAGGCCATCTATACACAGCGAATTCCATGAATGATTTAGGATCGTCCATGTATTGACCAGTAATGGCCATAATATCCTGGTTAAGATTTTTCAGCTCGGCTGGCATTATAGCTGTATTAACTATGTTACCTGCTGTTTTGCTTAGGTATAGCTCAGCCCTCTGCTTGTAGGACTCCATGCCTTCGTATGCTTTCTGACCTGCGAAAAACTCTGTAATCTCTGCTATGGAACGGATATTTGATTGGTCCCTTATCAAGTTCATCTGCGTAAGTGCAGACATCATGATAACGCCCAATTGCGTATCCTCCATATCGGTTGTTTCGTTAAACAATAACGCATCATTTGTAGCACCCATCTGCATAAAGTATGCTCCTAGAACTGGATTGTCCTTGTATGAAAATATCTTCTTCCCGTAGGAGTAAACACAATATGGCTCAATACCAAACCTAGACTTCAAGCTCTGCATCTTAGCGTATCCACCGCCTGAGTAGCCATACATAGATGATGTTACATACAGCGGAAGATTCTTCCATACACCATTGTATTTATCAGAACCCTCTTTAGCTAGCTTATCTCCAAAGAATACCATCTCTCTTTCTTTCTGAGGTATTGTTCTAAGGAACTCTACGCCATCTCTTATAAGCAGTTCTTTTTTGCGTTTTTCATCCTCATCCTCATCGTCATACGCCCCAGCTAAGCCAGCCATTATAGCACTAGCACCCATCCAGGTCATTGTCATTACTGGAGCTTGGATCAAAAGGAACTTGGTTAGCAAATCCTCTTTCTCTAGGTTCCACTGAAACCATGTATTCTTTGCTATCTGCTGTTCCAATCTTGGCTGGCCGTACATTTCTGTTCTTATGCCCTGTCTTTTGTAGAACTCCTCCAATGCTTCAGAGCCTAAAGACAAGCCTCTTTTGCTTTTCAGTAGTCTTACTAGCGTTACTAATGCCCCAATAGGAGTATTACCCTGTATAATATACAACGCAGCATTCACGGGAGCATTGGTGAAGGCTCCGTACTGAACGTTTGAATATCTGATTGTCTTTCCTGGTAATCCCAATAGATGCGATAGGATACCACCAACACCTGGAGGCGTACCCATCAAACCGATTTTTGAGGCGATCTCTCTGGACTGATCCACCATATCGGCTATCTCTGATTGATCTAGTGCCGATAACCATGGATATGTTGCTACAAGGTTCTGGAATCTATCGGTCATCTTTTCTGTAACAATCTCATCCATCCTAGCGATCATCAATACCTTGTTTTTCGCAACACTTAAATCAACAGGTCCGCCCTGCTGCTCTTCCATTTCTGAAATAGCTTGATTTAAAGCATCTAGCTGAACCATGGCATCATAGCCTTGGATCATGTTTACAGCATCAGCAATCTGCCGCCCTGTCATTTTCTTTCCTAGCTTGGCTGAGGTTGTCTTGATAGCATCGTATAGCAAATCGCTAAATCTTGCCTTTGTTGCTGCTGCCGTGGTCAAGGCATCTAGGCTTCCTAGACCCTTCTGTGCTAGTGTAGCATACTTACCCCATACTTTACCTGCCTTGGTCTTAGCGTGTTTCTCGTAAACCATGGCGGTGATGTTATTAGTGAAGTTCTCGTATAGAGCAACATTCCTAAGAACAGCCTTGGCAGAGTTTATAGATATGCTATATCTAAGCAATCCCTCATAATGGCCGCTCAAAGAAGCTGCCTTAGGATTAGCCATGCTCATTATTACCTTTTTATCTCCAACCACATAATATTCATCCCCAGCATTAATAGCATATCCGTCTACATCATCCATTGATTTGTCGGCGATTTTCGTTGAAATAAAGCCTACACCTTTCTTTTGGTAGTACCCTCTTACTAGCATAGGTATAAGCGAGAAGTCGCCCTTAGCGGTTGCACGTACAGCCTGTGATACAAATTCGATGTTATACATTAAAACGTTTGAATTAAACGCTTTAAGCATTGTATCCATTGATGTAAGCATATTCGCATATACCTGACTCATGAATCTATCGCCAAATGAACCCTGATATTTATACTCGTACATCTTAATGAACATCATCATGTCGTTCATTACCTGATGCCTTAGCACACCTACTGGAGTTTCAGCAATAGCTTCTGCGTATACGTTTAACGAATCCTTTAGATTTTCATCTACATACGGTATATTAAACATTTGCGCTAGAAGCATTGCGGTGTCAACAATGTTACCATCCTTATCGTAAACGGTTATTGATGGATCCAATGCTCCATACTTAATCATTTCGAATGCTCTCTGTGCGGTAGACTTTCTTTTGAATGTGCTAACGCTCTTTTGCTTCGGTAAAAATCTTTTTAATAGAGACTCTTGCTTTTCGCTGATGATAGTGTCATACTTATCGGCAAACGCCTCAGCAATTTTTGTTGCGTGATAATTTGATATTCCCGTGGCAGCAACAATGTCGTGTACAATAGCATCGATGAATTCTTGTTTCGTTGCAGCTTGCTTAGTATTGGCTAGCAGCAATATCTCCTCGATCTTCATCTTCTTTTCATTCATCTGATCCTTAATCGTGTTAGATACAGATTTTTCAGATGCCGAATATGGAGTTGCTTTTATCTCAAACGGGCTTAGATCGTTTGCAAAAAACGAATCAAGCGCATCAATCATTCTTTGCTTATCTGCTGGACTAAACTTCAATGGATCTAGTGCATCAATCTTTGCCTCTACAATACCTTTAGAGTATTCCCATGTAGCCTTAGCTCTATCGAAATTCTCCATTAGCCTTATAAGCTTGTCTAGCGAGGACATTTTAGCTTTAACTAAATCAGGCAAATCTTCTGTAGCTTTTTTGAATAAGGCATCCAGCAACTCAGCTATAGGATCTAATGTCTTAGGGTTTGGATTTACCTCCTGTTTTACCCTTCCTACAATTCTATTTGCTAGTGATTCTGCGTTATTCTTATTAGATTGTGCATACGCCTCAGCCGATACCTCTACCCACATTTGATTGTAATAATCAATGGTTAGGCTACCACCAGCAGCAGCCACATCGGATGATATTTTAGCTAATAATGCTGTCTTATCGGTATATCCTTTCTGGATATAGTTCCTAGCAAGCTCTGTTATAATATCCAGTGTTTCAGCATCAATACCAGCAGGTAAAGATCTTGCGGCTTTTGTTTTTAGACCCCCGAACTTATTAGCAAGCTTTTTCTTTAGATCCTTTATACGATCGTCTATCTGCTGAGCTTGCGTTCTAGCAGCTTGGGGCTGTTGTGATTTTTGCTTAGTAGCTTTCTGCGTAGGTGGAGTTGATGTTGTTGGAGCAGCACCAGTAGCGGTTGATATTGCGGATTGCACAGATGGAGCAGCAGCTGCTTGCTGAGCTGTATCTGTTTGCGATTTATTTACAGCAGCTGCAAATGATTGAACCCTTCTCTTTTTCTTTCCAGGGTTTGTCATCTGCTGGGCTGTCCTGCTACGTATTTTTTGTATTTCAAGCTGTATTATAAATTCAGGATTTAGTTTCTGTATCCTGTATATCATAGCATTGAACCTACCAGCTTCCGTAGCCTCGTCTGCCAACTGGATCATAGCTCTTTGGCCTAGATTTCTATACTCGGCCCTTTCCTCTTGAGTTTTTGCTTCCCTAGCCTTGTTCCATGCGTCATTTGCTAGTCTTGCTAGCATAGACGACTTAAGACCCCCTGTGGTGGTCTGGGCTATATCATACAACTGCTCAGCGGCTGTAATGCTAGACACCCCATCAAATGCATCGAATATCGTATCTCTGATAGCCTCTGCGTCTAATTGGTTCTCAACAGTATATTGAGGACCGCCCTTAATCGCATTTTTAAGTGCTGATATAATGCTTTTGTTTACTCTCCTGTCGGTGGCTAGTTGATCAAGCGCAGCTAATACTCTAGTAAGCACAGCACTTTTATCCGTCCTTGTGCCTTCCCTTCTGAACTTGCCGCTTTGATCTTTTTTATATTCTGGCCTTTTGCCAAGCTTTATATCCTTGATTAGCTCTGCTGTCTGAACAGGGTTTAATTCTACCCCTGTATTTTTTAGCACCTCATCATATAAGTACGCTATCTGGTCAATGCTATCAAGACCTTTTAATGTTTCCCATATAGCATTTGCCGCATCGAATATATCCTGCTGTAGCTTCCTGTCGTTGTTATTTCCACGATCTGCTGCCTGATTGGGATCATAGCCCATCGACTCAGGCTGCGCAGATTTAGATGCCTTGGTTATTAATTTTGGTTTCGCTGTTTCCTCAGTTGCTCCACCTGTTTCCTCAGTTGCTCCAGCAGCTTGTTGCTCCCCTCCTCCCATGCTTGCTCTTCCTCCGATAAGTTCTGAGGGTCTAAAGGATCTAGATCCCTCACCAAGCTCTCGAACTGCGATTGATTCGGCTGCTGAGGCGTAGTCTGGGTTGCTTTCTTTTTGTACGCTTCCATATTCTTCATGTATTTTTTTCTCAAGATACCATAAAATAGCTTGCGCTTCTGCTGGGTTTGTCTTTTTTTCTGATTGACTATTAAATGTTTTAATGGCCGAGTCCATGACCATCCTTATGAATCTTCTATGAGATCCGTTTTCTGGGGCCTCTACCAACTCAAATCCATCTGATACCTTATATAGGTCATTAGCGGATTTTCTTAGCTCATCTTTAGGGCTGTTTTCTACTATACCTTTTCTGTTTTTTTCTTCGGTAAAATACTTGGCAAGTGCTATTGATAGCTCCTTAGGATTAGAAAGTAGTGACCTTATTCCAGCCTCTTTTATAAACTCATTAGCCTCTTTTGTAGCCCTGAATTTACTAACAGCATCAAGAAGTCTTTTTTCTTTATTTCTTACAGTCTCTTTTGCAACTTTTACTATCTGAGTATTTGTGAGTCTTCCAAATGTTCTCATGAACCATCGGTCCATTGTAACAGTATTGAAATCTCCGTTTAGATTGTTCCAGAAAGAACCTAGTTTAGGTCCAATCATTAAAGAGAACGGAACATTTTCTGTTGCAAGCTCACCTTTAACTAGACTATCTACTATATTTTTATCCCTGCCAAGTTCTTTTTCTAACGCTATTTTTAAATCAGATACTGTACCTTTTCTTGATAAGAAATCCTCGATCTTTTTCCAACCATGGATTTCTATCAATAGCTCCATGGTTTCAAGGCTTTTTCTTATGTCCTTAGCCCTCAAACCTCTTACTAAAGAATAGTCTATCTTATTGCTAGACTTCCATCCTTTATATATCTTATAGGTATCTTCTGTCTGAGCTTTTACTTCGTTACCATTTGATGTAATGGCAAGTATAAGCTTAAACATAAAGTTATGCTCTGGCTTCTTTATATCTGGATCAATCTCCTCGAATATACTCATAGCCATGTCTATACGCTCCTTATACCATGACTGGAAATTAGGATACGTTACAGAAGCTAGGCTTAGCATTTCTACAACCCTATTTGACAATGTAGATATAGCCTTCGCTAATGCCTCTTCCTTTCCCTTTATTACATTTCCTCTCTGATTGAAGAACTCTCTAAAATCAATCTCTTTAGAACCAGCCATCTCTTTAAATAGCATAGCAAGTGTTCTAACCTTCCCGCCTTCATTCTTAGATGCCTTTACTTGAACAGGCTTGTCGCTTGGATTTGCCAATAGCTTTCCAAGCATATTTGCTAAAGATTTAATTGGACTATATTTACTAGTTTCTTCTACTTGCTGATAACTTGTAGATACATTGCCTTTACTAGCCTTAGTAATTAACTTAGGAGCTTCCATATCCCCAGCCCTTCCTTCTGTCCATGTCCATTCTGGAAGCAAACCTATTTTGTTTTCGGCGAATACAGTTTCGTTTACACTTGCTTCTCTATTGCTTTCTCCATATGGACCGTAGTTAAGCCAACTGTTCTGGCCTCTAGTCTCGGTTGTTATAGCAGCAACGGCTGGCCCAGTAAACAATCTTACGTGAGCTTGCCATGCATTCTCTTCTCCCTTAGCTCTAAATCCAGCACCCTCTAGCCCATGCCCAAATGCATCATGTACAGCTCTAAACAAGTCATTAGCTAAAACTGGTCTTTCTACGCCGTTCTGATCCTTCCATCTCAATCCAGTATCTTCAAGCATTGGGTTATTCTCTACCTCTGATTCGGTTATACCCTCTGTCCCATATCCATCATATGTGCCATATACAGCCATCCTTTGGTTTTGGCGAAGATCTCTCATGGCATTCCATGGGTTCCTGTCGTATGGATCAGATTCTGAATCAAAGAAAGTAAACTCATATCCAGCATCCTGTAACGCCTTGAATTGAGCTAGTGTCTGCCTAATAAGATCCCTATAGGCTTCTATTACCTTAGGATTCTTAGGATCATTAACCATCTCTTCGTAAGCCTGGGCTATACGCTTCGCTCTTTCTACATCTACCTTTACGTATTCTGATTGACGCTTAAGGTCTATGCCGTTTTCTTTGGCGTATTTTTCTGCGACTGCGACGAGTCTTGGGTCTGGCCCTGACGCACCTTGAATAACTGGCGTACCCTCAAGCGGCGTATAGCTTCTGCCCTCAAGCCGTCTTTCTCTGTCTCTGGCCCGTTCGGGTCGTACTGCTCCTTTTTCATCTATTTGCTGTTTTTGTTTTGTTTCTTTCTCTTTACCTTGCTGGGCAACGCCTTCAGGTCCTGCTTCGGGTTTTCCTCCCTCCATCGCTTTGCTAGCTTTGGTTCTTGACTGTACAGGTACTTCACCTGCTGCTTGCTCTTGAACGGCATATTTTTTCTGTATTTTTTGTGTTGCTCTTTTCGAAATATCCGACTCCAGACCAGACCTAACAGCCATCGCTGTTGAATTAATAAATTCAATAAAATCTGCTCGGTCGTCATTTATAAGGAATCTTTCTACGTTGCTAATGTTTAAGGCTTCAGCTGCTTTTGTAATAATATCGTTTATAGCCTTTATGACATTTGATATTACGCTATTGCTTAGCTCGGTTTCGTTATTAGCTAGTATATCAACAAGTTCTGCTAAATACTCTTCTCTCTTTGCTTCATCAGGGTCGTTCTTATAAGCTTTTAAAAACCCATCAATCTCACTTGAGATACCCTCAGGGACTGCCGACCTAATCGCTGCCACCATATCGGCTACAACACGTTCGCTAGATTTGAAGTATTTATTAAGTATTAAGTGTGCCGCTTCGTGATATACAACTTTAGCTACCTTATCGGTAGACTTGGTATTAGCATATTCTAGGTTGATATGAATTGAACGTGCCTTACCTTTAGAATCCATCACAAATAGGCCACCAGATGTCTTTAATTCTCCATCGCTTCGATCACCTTTTTTTATGCCTTCATCTCTAAGAGCATTAATAAAATCATCGGTTGATATATGCACATAGAATTTTACATCAGGAGCTATTTTGGCTATAAGCTTAGATACAGAATTTATAGCCTTTATTAATGCCCGTTGTATCGGCTCACCGAATTGAGCTTCAAATCTATCCTCTAGCTCTGTCTGGTTTGCTGAGTCGTATTCTTCAGCTACTAATATCTCTACTGGTGGCGGTGTTTTAGATTCTGCTTCTGATTCTGCTCCAGCTTCTGCTTCTGTTTCAGGTTCTGCGCCTAATGGCCCTCTTTCTCTTACTCCCGCAACTTCATCCTGCAAAGCTTTCTCCTGTTGGTACTTTACAGCTGTGTTAATATCTGAATCTAAAACGCCTAATACTTCATTTATGCCAGCGATGGCATTTTCGTACTTCGATATTTGCTTTTCTCCAGTAGCGTTATTAAGCTTTTTCTTTATGTTATCCCTAAGCTCAATAAGTTTTGAATACCTGTCATATAGGAAATCTGCAACTGTTTTTGCATCAGCCTCTGAAACATCCTTGCCATCCATGATGTCCGAGAATAGCATAGCTATTTCATCTGGGGCATTCTCCATGAAGTCAATATCACCAACTTCAACACCAGCTTCTATCCTAGCCATGGCTGTAGCCATGTTAAGGCTTGGGATGGTTCCGTTGGTTTCGCTATCTACCTTTACTGTATACGATGTTAGCTTTTGAACTATATCTTTTGCTGATGCTAAGGCTTTCTGTATTTCTGGGGTTTTGCTTGGTACGGCTTCTAGCTTTTGGATAAATCCATTTAAGGAATTAGCCATCTTATCTAGCAGTGTAGATGAAATCTCCTTTCCTGCCTCCATCGACTTCATCACCTTTGATAGCAAGCCGTTGTCGCTAGTGCTAACCGTAGCATTGAATACCCTAGCTGAATTATCCTGATCCGTATCGCTTGCTAGTGCCTCTGTTGCTGTTTCAAAGCCAGCGATTGATGTAGTTATAACAGGGTTTACTGGTGCTTTCCATTTTTTATCCGCAATTGATTTCAGCTCCTGCTTTATCTCATCTAGCCTTTTCATGTACCCGTCTTTTAGATCAGGGTCTGAATTTTCTATTTCCTTGTTGAGCCTGTTCCTTTCCATTATCAATGAAATGGCCTTTACTCTTTGTTCTTTGCTAGTGATATATTTTGGAAGCGATGCCTTCGCAGCGTCTGCAATTTTTAGGTTTTCAAGAAACGCAAGACCTTCCGCCCTAGTTATTTTACCTGTGGATATTAATGCCTTTGTGGTTTCTATTGTTTTGCTAAGGGATCTTTGGCCCTTAACGACAGATTTTGCCGCTTGTTCGTATTTTATATTGGGACTAGAAAACGCTGATATGGTAGCTGGCAATACACCACCACTAACCTTTCCTACAATGAACTGCTCTAAAAGCATTTTTGCGGCATCGTCTAATGTAGGTGTTTCAAAGCCCTTTTGCCCCTCCTCTAATGCCAATGAATTAAAGGCTGATTTAAGAACTAACTCTTGCGCTCCTTGTGCTGCTTCGGTAAGACCTTCTGGAAGTCCACCTTGAAGATATGATCTAAATGAATTTCCTATCCTTTCTGTTAGATTTTTGATAATATCATTAGGCTTAGCTCCATTTTTTATTTCTGATCGTATTGCCGATAATATATACCTTTTTTCTGCGTCTGTTGCTAGCGTTCTAGTTATACCTTTAAAACCTACACGCTCTAACGCACCAGATATACCAGCATTTGTAGCAGCAAATATGGTGGACTCTAAATCATTATATCCAGCCTTCTTCGCCTCATCGTATGAATCGCCATATATCATGGATGCACCTGCCCCAAATGCTCCAACAGGACCTCCAGCCATGCTCCCTGCTACCACAGCAGCCATTGAGCCACCTACTTGAGATGCTGTTCTTGATACATTTAATATGTTTAAATCGTCAAGAATACTTTTATTGGATATTGATTGATAAGGAAGCTTCTGAACTTCTTTTTCGATTTGCGATGTCCTTGTCTTAGAATCCAACATAAAAAAAGCTTCTGCCTCTTTTAAAGTATTTTCATCGTAAAAGGGACTCAATATAGCTAGTGTTGCTTGAGCTGAAATCCTATCATAAGTATTAGCAATGCTATTTACTATTGATCCTAAAGCTAGGCCAGAGGATTTTAGTGCAATAGGCGTTTTTTCTGATATTGGAAGATTCTCCCATTTATAATCTTCTACTAATCCTAGCATTTCTTGTATGCTAAGCTCCTCGTTGATTTTGGTTTTTAATTCTTCAAGCTGGGCATCTGAAACACTTGGATCATTAAGAGCTTGTTGATATTGCTCTTGATAGGTTGCCATCCTATTAAAGCTTTCATCATTTGTAGCCTTTATTTGCTCATAGGTGTTAAAATAGTTTGACAGGTTTTCAACTATCTTGTCCTCGCTATCACGCACATTCCTCTTTTTTATTTCAGAGGCTATTTCCTGAGTAAAGTCATTATCTAAATTTAAAGCCCTATCCCTTTTTGTTGCTATAGCCTCAGGCTCATCCCCTAGTTTATATGCCCCATAAGGACCTAGGTTAAGCTCGTCGTCATCTTCCTCTTCAGCTCTTTGAGCAGCTTTGTTTAATACATTGCTCATTTGCTGCTTACTCATAGAGTTCACAGACTTGTATACTGCCTGTTTCTTGCCTTCTTCTCGCTTCACTTCAACAGGAACTATGGTAGACGATTTTGGCATAGCCTCTCCTCGCATTTGAGCATCTAGCTCTTCTGGAGATAACGGCTTAAACCTGCCACCCATTTCCTCTTCAACTACATTTCCGCTTTGAACTGCCCCTTTAAGGACACGCTCTCCAGCCTGAGATCTAGGCTGTGCTGCTTGTGGAGCCATTGGGGCTTGCTGCTGAACAGGTGCTGCGGCCCTCATTGGCTCACCTACCTTTTCAAGACCTGATCTCCATGTTCGTGCTGGCAATTGTGCGGTTGTGCTAAAATATCTAGCAGCCTCGTCTGGCGATTTACCAGATATTTGAGATGCTGCCGCCTCTAGGTCTGCATTGTTCATACCAGATATTAAACCCTGTACAGAGCTTAACTCTTTGTATTTACCGCTATTTACTAGATTCCTTATCTGTGATCCTGTTAGATTCGATGGTAATCTTAATCCCCCAGAAGGACCAGGTGCGCTTCCAGGGGCTGGCTTTCCCACAGTTGCTGTGCCATAGCCTGCGTTGCTTTCAAACGAGTTAAAATCTCCAAGGTTAAACTTTGATGACGCAGCATTATAGAGGTTCAATCTATTCTGCTTATTTTCCATACTCTTTTTAAATTGGTCAAATGAACCAAGATTGTATGAACCGCTTAAAGCATTGTAAAGATTGTAAAGATTTTTTTCGTTTGGCATTGTGGGTTATGATTTATTAATTACCTCCGAATCCAGTTACATTTGATTTTCCTCCTGATGATCCGCCTTTATTATTTACAGCGTTAATAAGATCATTCATAGCGTCTTGATAATTTTTATTTGCTTGAAGACTTTTTATATCTCTCTCCCCCATTTTAGTTACTTTAAAATTTCCCAAAGCAACACCTATTCCTGTTGTGGAAGCGGCTAATTGATATTGCATATAGTATTTGCCATCATCTCTATTATAAAATAAAGCATATGGATTTACTTGTGTTAATGCTCCATCAACTGTAATAGAAAATGGTTCTGTTGTTTTAGTTTCAACCATTACACCTAAACCGCTTCCAAGATAATTTTGTCCTGATTGATATTCACTAAGTTCAAGAGCGTCGTCTGGACTTAATTTCTTTTTACTGGCATTATCGAATCCTGTATTTGTAAGCATTCGCATTTCTCCAACCTGGGATTTTGGTTCTTGTTTACCGCTAGTAGGGCCTGATCGTGGAATAGGAGCAGTTTTAGATGCTTGAAAGAATTTAGCGTTTTCGCTAGCCCAAGTAGGATAATGTTTATCCACTATATATTCTGCGGCAACTGCATAAGCAGCCTCTTCTTCACTAATGCCATTCTTATTCATTTTGTCAATAACTAAAGTAGCTAGTCTTTGGCCTTTAGGTAAGGTACTCTCTAATTCAACTAAAGCATTATCAACAGCCGCTTGATCTGTTAGCATACTATTAACTACATTGCTAATGAAATACCCTTTTTCTGGAGTTAGTACCTCTCCAGCCATCTGGTCATAACCAGGTATTTTTTTGCCTTTATATATTAATGATGTCGATAACGATTCAGGAACTGGAGGAGGAGCTGTTTTATTATTTTTTGCATCAGCTACTGCCTTATCATAATTAGCTTTATCAGCCATCTGTTTTTGCTGGTTTGCTATTACCTGATCTTCAGTTAACTTATAATCTCTTAATCTTTCAGATGTGGGCATTCTGGTAGTTGGGTCAAACATCCAAAGATTTGTTTGAGGATCTCCAACAATTCCAGTTACTCTTAGCTCTACGAGATCTTCAGGAGTTATTAGATCAGGCGTGGTAAATAGCTTAGTTGCAGCTTTACTTTTTAAAGTGGTTGGCTGTTGCCATATTTTATAGTTATCGTCAAGTAAATCGCTTTTTTGCTTTACATCCGCAATTTTGCCAAAATAATCTTTCCAAGCCTGAACAATTTTTGAATTAGGTTCGCCCGCTTCAATCATCCTCATAGTCTCAGTGTCTAGCGTTTTAAAAGCATCTTTTGCCTCTGGATCTACTCTTTGATTATACTTATTTTGCCTTACTTCCATAAGTCTTTCTAGCCACTTCTCTTCTTTAGCCTCCTTCTCCTTAGCGGCTCTTTCCTTTTGTGCGCTCCAGTTAGCTAGATTCTGGCTTAATTGAGGGCCTAGCTTACCAAATATATCTTTGGTTTCTACATTTAGACCCATTGCGTATCCTAATGATGGTGCTGCCATTATTATAATGTTTTAATTATCCTACCCACATTTGTGGAGATATAGCACCTTGCGCAGCTAATCCTCCTATTCCAGCTATCATATCACGCTGGGATTGTTTATTAGTTCGTATAGATTCGCCCAATGCCCTTTCTGTCAAATCCCTATACTCTTGATCGCCAGCTGCGCTTCTAAATCTATACCCACTTATAGTACCT
>Ga0208855_1000077_pt1 | contig 30301 bp, 16 predicted proteins | sample LakMenEpi17May12_FD_150708 | JGI IMG/M metagenome (GOLD analysis project Ga0208855, IMG submission 150708) | Freshwater microbial communities from Lake Mendota, WI - 17MAY2012 deep hole epilimnion (SPAdes) | ecosystem: Environmental > Aquatic > Freshwater > Lentic | place: Lake Mendota, Madison...
CAAACCTATCTAAGTAGAACCTAATGTTCTTAGCTTTGATATTCAAGTCTTCATCAATAGCCTTGTTGGTATACAAGTATGATAAAGCATTCTCTAATGGGTTATCAAAAGGTTTACAGGCCATGATTACAACATTTTTTCTAGTTCATTATCATACACCCTCAAGTTAAGAGGATCCCTACCAAACAAGTCTAGCCTGTTCTTAAGATCATGGTATTCTTCTAACTCATGTACTTGGATAGCTACATACTTCTGTGCTATACCAAATGCTTTGAAGTCCATGTCCTTAAGACATTGCTTAGCCAGTTCTTCACACTGCCTGGTAATTTCATACTCATGTTCCAGTGTAGCTTCTATGACAGTATCCAGACCATCAAACTCTACACTAGGTACTATAATATCCCTGGTGTCAGGTAGGATATCCAGTGCAAGTAAGTATTCCCTAGCTATGTCAGCATGTTCCAGTTCCTCATGGCTAAACTTACGCCATAGTTTTGCTGAATTAAAATAACCTAGGTCTTGTAACCTTACAGACATCTTGAGGTATAACCTGGCAGATGCTTCTTCGTTGTTAATACGTACATTAAACATCTCCTGTAGAGTAGGAGTTATCAGTGTTGGTTTCATATTTGTTTATTTCGTAATAATAACAATCACTATTTTCACTCACCCATACATCAGATACACTTTCAACACTAGGTATATGTATATCTGTCTTAATGTCTTTCAAAGGTATGGGAAAATCTTGTGTAATCCAATTACTATCCCTCCAGAATAACCTGTTATTGGGCATAGCTAACAAGTAACCATCATCACTTTGTAACACGTGGGCACACTTGTAATCAGATGCTTCTTCACTACTAGGGTTATCATACCAGTCTACAGTAAACATATAGGTAGCCCATACCATAGACTTATCCCTGAGCTTTACTTGACACCTCAACCCTATCAAGTAATCAAACCTATGTACTTCACATGTTTCATCATAACAATCCCACAGTTGTTTGTAATAATATGGTATATCATTACTAGGTACTTTAGTAAATATCTCACTGATAGGTACTCTAGTCCTTAGCATACCATAGTTAGTCATTACGTGGAATGTAAGTATCTTACCACCTACAGACTGTATACCAAACACATATACATCATCATAGGTGTCGTTGTCTTGATCATTCTTAGTTATCCAAGACCTGCGCATCAATGCTTTGAAACTAGGTATGCTATGGTTCATAACTTAGGGCAGTTGTTTTTAGTTTGTGTCCAGCGTTTCATGTTTATGATATTGTCTACTGTAGAAGTTGGTTTTAAGTCAAATATTGTTCTAGCTGTAGCTTCATTTACTTTTGCATAAGTATCAATTAAGCTTAATAAAGCTTCAAGTACGTTTTCTCTGGTAGAGTATCTATTACGAATAGTTTCTTCATCAAGTTCAGAATAACCTCCATATGCTAATTCATGATCATCTCTAAAAAGTATATAGTCTAGTATAAGATCAATAAATTCTAAAAATATATTCTTACTACTTTCTTTTTGTAAAGGTGATTCATACTTACTCAACTCAAAAATAAAATCAGGATTACTTAGAGCCTCTGCCATAAACTCTAAAGTATTAGTCATACCATACATTTCCCCTAGTAAAATAAATCTTTCTTTTCCGTTTTCAAATGTAGTTTTTGCTGTCTTTTCGTATGAAAACTTTACCATATGACGATAAAGTGTATCTACTTTTTCTTTAAATTCTTTGTTATCAAAATACTCATGAATAGTTACACCGTGAATGACTTCATGTAAAAAAACTCTTTCAAATACTTCCTGAGTTAAATCACGCAGTATTCTAATATGATCAGTAACTATAGTATAATCTCCTAATACCGTTTTTAATGATTCAGATTTTAATAACTCAGGATCTTCTTCAAAAGACACAGAAATAGTTTCTAAAGAATTAAGTCTTAATAAATTTAAAGCTAATGTTTTATTTTCACTGTCTTGTGTAAACTTTACTATATCTTCTAATATAGACTTTGCATTAGCCCTTTCAGGTTTAGTACCATAAACCTTTTGTGCAAATCTCTCAGTTATTCCGTATAGACTGCTAGTTAATTTATATGTTTGTTTAATAGAAATATCAGGAAACAATACATCTACGTTAGGCTCACCATTGACATCAGTGTTAGCTATAGTCTGTGTCTTCCAATCCCCAAACTGGTTTATAAAACCAGCACTATATGCTTTACTCCAAGCTGCTAACCCTACCTCACTTGCATCTGTACCTTTCACATACTCAGTACCTAACACCATACTTACATAGGGATCTTGTTTAACTTGAGTCAGTACTTGTGGATTACTTAAGTTGTTTACTATATCCTTATACAGTATACTGTCTTTACCATTAGGTGCTAGTACCTGGGCAATGGTACCATCTGCATTGCGTTTTATTTGACAAGCCATGTTATTGTGGTTTCTTTGTATTTTGTTTTGATTGTAAAGCTGTTGCGGCACTAATACCTACTGGAGGAACTGCCCAGAAATTATTCATTAGATCTATAAACGCTTTTTTATCTTTTATATATTTACCCATTCCATACCAGCTTTTATCTTTAGCTATTTGATCAAACATTTTTTCTGTAAATGTATCTTTTGGAGAGAGATTTAACTCAAACCTTGCTTGATTCATCCTTGCACGTATTTCAGAAGGTTTTAAAAAATACTGAGGGTCATCATTTAAAAGCCAATCAATAAATTTAGGCTTTGGTATTTTATGTGTGTTGTCTATACCAAAAGGTTTTAATAACATGTTTTCCATGTTATTGTTAAATATCCAACTATTTTTGTCTGTTAAATGTGATAATTCATGTGTTCTAGTAGACTCTAGTTCTTTCTTGTTAAATGGAAAAGTCGCTGTTCTGTTATGATATATCTGATCAGGTATTCCATAAGATACTCCACTACTATTTATGCTAGCATCCATATATGCTTTAAACCCTTTGTCTTTTAATAAATCTATGTAGTTTTTAGATTTATAATCACTCAACAGTTTGTTAGCTATGTCTTGATATTCTGTTCCATCTAAATAATGTTTATAAGATGTCTGATCTCCATACACAGGATTTCCAGAAACATTAAATCTTCTTATAAAATCAGGATCGGAATGCCATTTTTTCATCCAGTCTAACCCTGACCTTGTCTTTAAGTTTTTAGGATTAAAATTAGATGTAGTTAAAAAGTTTTTAAGATTAGGTGCTGCTGGTCTTACGCTTAATTTACCCACTTTACTACCTTTACCTAGTAAACCTGCACCAGCATATGTCAATGGATCAGTAACAATGTCTTCAAACAAACTAGCTTTATTTTTTTTACCAGCAAGTGCTTCCATAGGACCATACTCTTTACGGTATGTGGACTGTACAAGTTTAGATGGTACAGCTAGAGGGCTTAGTGTTTTACTTACATCAGATATAGCACTTAACCCAGGTTGTTGCATATAACCTTGAATAAGTTCTTGTTTTTCCCTGGCACTATAACCTTTATCCTTACTAATATTAGCAGCAGCTTGTACTGGTGTCACCTCTCCTAAAGACTGTAAACCACGTTTAGTATCTTGCCACAAAGATGTCTGATACTTAGGGTCTGTTTTAACCAGTTGTTCTTCCCTACTTGATAGTGTGTTTAACCACTCAGCCCTGGTCATATCTTTAGGTTTCTTACTACCTATATAGCTAGCTGCTTGTTGTTGTAACTCTTCCTGTCTTTTTTTTAACCCTTCCTGTCTAAGTTCTTTTTCATAACGTTTAGGGTCAATAGCTTTTATCTTATCCCTACCCCTAGGGTTTTGCATACGTTCTTGTACATAAGTATCTATGTTAAAAGGATTGTCTTTAGCATACTGTCTTACATTTTTATACCAACCTGGTGCTTTTGCAGTAACAGTAACTTCTGGTAAGTCACTACCTATATAAGTAGGTTCATTACCTGGTGGATATGTACCACCATCTTGTGCCTTAGATGCAGCAGTTGGTAATTTACTTACAAACTTATCTATACACTCATAGCACTTTTCCTTAAGTTTTTGTTCTACCCACTTCTTGTTACCCTTAGGTATGATTACTATATCACCTTTCTTATTACGTATAGCAAGTTCCCCACCTTCAACTTCTACATGTTTTTTCATAACGTATTATTGTTAGGTACAGCTAATCCATCAGGTGCTTTTACATCACCATCTTTATCAGACATTTTTATCTTACCACCTTCTACTAAGATATCTATACCACCATACTCATGTGAAGGTCCTTTAAAGTCTTTGATAACCTCCCATTCACTACCTGGTGTAAAACCAAATGACATACCATCTTCAGCTTTAGGTGTACCCTCACATTGGTTTTTAAGTTCTTCAGGTAGTTCTTGTATAGATTTAGATGTAACTGGTAAGTCTACACTAACCTCTGGTGTACCAGCATAACGCTTAGCATAGTTATTACCTAGTATACCAATTTTTACATTATCATAACTTAGTTGTTTATTCTTATACCTGTAGTTATTAAACAACTTAGATACTTCATCATTGGCAAAAGAGTTTCTGTAGAACAGTGTAGGGTTAAGTGCAGCTACTATGTTACTAAAGTCATTGACATCTTGTGCTGTAGCTTTCATAGTAAAGAACCCTATATTAGATGCCATACTGTTAAAAGTATCAGATAGTATAGCATCATCCATCATGAACTTAGAAAAACCGAAACCAGTAACGTAGATGTTATAGGCAATGAACTTTTCCTGTAACACTAAATCTAAGTCCTGGAACTGGTCATACACATCTGCTAAGTGCATAGGTGTTGACCCCCTACCTTTAAGTTCAAGAAGTTTTAACTTAGTATCTGGATTAAGTGGATTTGGTGCAACACCTTCAAATACTTCCAGGTTCTTAATAAAGTAATTGTTATGTGACTTATGGTTAGGGTTGTTCTTAATAGCAACTATGTCATTGACAAGACTACCTTTAACAAGTAAGTTATCAAATGTATAGTCTTTATACCTGTCATAAGCTAACATCTTACGTACAAACATGAAAGCTTTGAAGTCATTGTATATAGTTTGTCTAGCCCTAAAGTTTTGCTTACCTAGTTTCCTACTTGCCACACCATTAACTAAATCACTTAGCTTTTCAGCAGCTTCAAAATTCTTGGTGTAGAAGAAAGTATCAAAACTATTGTACAAGTCTTGTGCTTGATAAGCTGGTTGTAAGAAACCATCCCTGGGGTTTTGTTTAATCAAGTTGTTCTTAAGCAGGTCTTCCATACCTTGTTGTGTAGATTCCAGGTGAGACCTGTTTACCATAGGCTTAGTGTCTGGTGTAACTGCTACCCCTAACCTCAAGTGTTCCCTGTTGAGTAACTCATTGTGCTGGTGTAGTGCAAGTACTTTTAAAGACTCTACGGTACTTAAGTTCTTATCTTTAAGTGCCATATTGATTTCTTGTTCTGTAACAAGTAAAGTACCTTGCCTAGCTTGTGTTTCAAATTCTTTAAGTTGGTTTATCTTAGACTGTGTTAAGAAAAACTCATTTACTTGTTTCTTTAACCTATGTGCATTAATTGTTACAGAATCATACAGATCTTTAGCTTTAGAATACTTTATTACAATAGGTGATGCTACTACCTTAACAGCTATATCAGCATCAACACCTCTACGTATCATAAGCATTAATGGCCCAATAGTGTTCTTACCAATGTTCATCAACATTGCGTAAGGGTTTTTAACACCATCTACCTGTGCTGTAAGGAATGTACTGATAGACTCTGTAATATGTCTAAACTTATTATCATGAAGTCTGTAGAAGTTTCTAACATCTTGACTAAGAGGTATCCTATTCTTTACTATTACCGATTTAGGTCTTTTAGAGAAAGGGTCAAACTCCATTACTTTTATCTGTTCAGTACTCTCCCACCTATCCAGCATAGATATTGGGTACTGTTTAGCATTATTGGCAACTAGACCTACATTGATTTTAGACTGTGCCATGTTGACACCGTTGATAATATGTTTAGCCAGGTTACCAGCATCTTTAAACTTCAACGGTATAGTAATATCTTCAAGTGCTTTCTTTAACTGGGTACCTGTTAAACCCTCTAGTTCTTGCTTACCCTGTTGGATAAGGATTTGTTTAAACAAGTCTTTACTTAGCCAAGATTCATTGACTGGTGTGAGTAGGGTATGAAAGTTCTCAGGTATAAGGATCAAATCCATCTCAGCTTTTAACAACTTGTTATAGATATTGTCCTCGATAACATTACCTTGGTTATCCAGTATAGGCCAGTATACCTGTTGCTTATCGATATCAAAGTCAGAAGAACTTACTGGTACTATCTCACTAGGTAGTACTATATAGTTCTGCATAGTGGGTAATGCAAACTCTTTAATTTGATATATCCCGTTGAATGATAACTGCTGGTTAGGGATACGCAAACTCTTTACCATTATCTTTTTTGAACCATCATTGTACTTTCTAATAGCATCTGCTACATTGGTACTCCTGGTCATCATGAGTAACTTACTGACCATTGACTTAGGTAATGGTACAATAACTTCTGCAGGGATAACTTTACCATTCTCTAACTTGTAATCATTTAACCTGCGAGACCTTTCACCAGGCATGTCATTAGAACCTAGACCATATACACTAAACTGTGCATACATCTCCCCTGGTCTTTTAATCCTGATAGCATTGTTAGAAACTAGACCAAACAATACTGGTTCAAGTCTGTTAGAACCAGTTAGCAAGTCTACATATTTAACTATGGTACTATCCATAGACTCTACAGCATCTACTAAGTTAGGTTGTGATACCTGTCTAAGTAATGCATTTTTGACACTATCTATTTTAGTAGCTAAGTCTGATTCATTAATACCAAGTTCCTGTTTTACCCTCTCAATATGGTCAAATACTACTTCAGCACGTGCTTGTTGATAAGTTCTAATCTTTTTATATATAGCACTACTGTTTAGTTTCTCTTGTTCATCCAGGTTTGTAAATGGTATTGCAGGGTTGTCATAGTCTTTAGGGATACCATCATTGTTAAATAAGTTAGACATCATAATGGTAGTGGACTGTGTAGCATCTTTAATCCTACCCTTTTCCTCATTAGACATCGCAACTTGTTCTAACAAGTAATCCCTTCTTAGTAATGAAAACGTATCTTCATTGTTGTTATATGCATCATTATCAATAGTCTCTGCATCAACAGGAAATGCCTTCTTAGCAGCACTGTCTAAAGGCATAATGTCTACATCATTAAGCAACATGTAGTCATGTATCTGCTTAAGTTTTGTAGTACCAAATGTCATACTAGGTAGTACCACATGGAATGCTGTCTTGCGCAAACCATTTACTGTAGCATTCTTGTATGTTACTGGACCAGCATATACTGGTTTTAACATAGTAAATGGTTCTAAGGTATTAAATACTGAAGTATTTAGTTCACCATTTTGTACTACATCAAATATGTTTATACGGTTAAGGTATTCATTAGTTTGTATAGCAGATAGTTTAGTACCAGTATCATTTACAAATAACACAGGGTTTAACCTGTTCTGATTGAGTATGGCAAGTTCTACCTGAAAGGTATTCTCTTGTCCTTGTGTCCACTGCCCTAAGCTTTGTTTGTACTCCCTGTAGAAGAACATGTTGGTATAAGTAACACCATCAGCTTCTTCGTAGTTATCAAATGCACTAGCCCATTCCTTAGCTCTTTGAAGGGCTATGTTTTCAGGAAACTTTTCATACTTTATCAAGTTGTCCTTGTATAACTGTATCCTTTGTTCCTTTTCTTCTTTAGTATAAGATACTACTGGACCAACTAGTGCTTTTTCTTTAATTAAACCTTGTCTTTTTAATACTGGGTCACCATAGGTTTTTGGTACATCACCTATTGTATATACATCTTTATTGTTAGACTCTATGATCAAAGTGTTGGTATCGTTATCATTTACCAGTGGTGTACCTGATGAAGATAAACTCTGGATACGTTTAAACAAGTTAGCCATATCAGGGTATTCCCCAATATATCCAGTAAACACACGCAAGTCTTCATGGAAATGTATCAGGTACTTACGCGCTGTTTCCCTTAAAAAATTTTCAAGCCTGTTAGGATCGTTTATTGTATTACCTACTTTCTCATACATTTCTGCAGACAGGTACACTGGTATAGTTACACCATTCTTTTCATAAGTTAGCCTACCATAAGTATCTTGGATGTGTTTGATAAAGTCATCTTCTTGTTCCTTGATGTGGTTTTTAAGTTTAGCTTCATACTTAGTTTTCAACTGAGCTGTAGTAAGCTTGCTATCTTTTCCTATGTTAACATCTAAGAAATCAAATATCCTTAGCTTACCTACACCCATGTTCTTAAATACCTTGTACTTTTCACTCTGCTGTACTACACGTAACTCATCACTTAACAATGTAATCAAGTAGTCAATAGTTTTTTCTGTTGTAGTATTTCTAAGGTAATCTATCTTAGCATCAAAACTACCAGCAAACAATGCCCCCCTATCCCCATGTTTTACATTTAAGTACCTAGTCTCTCCTTCAGTAGGTATTGCAGACCTAAGTATTGCTGCTGTAATATCTGGTTCCAGTAAGTTCTTGGCATCTACACCTTCAGTATTGGACATACCAGTAAACAAGTTGATGTTATACTTGGCACCATACTGAAGTGTTTGTCTTAGTATCTTAGAGTTAGTATGATATACACCGTTTCTATCTTGATAAAAGTTAAACGGATCTTCAACAAAGAATGGTAAAGACTTCTTCAACAACGCTACCCTGAGTTGAAATGCAGCCTCATAAGCATCTCCTGCAAAATCTAAACCAGGTACATCCTCACTGGTTATACCTTCTGGCATAGGGTACCTAATACTTTCATTAAACGGTACTTTATCAATAACGTTATTGATAGCTGCTTCTATTTGTTTCTGATAGGTAGGTAGTGTAAATGGATATACCCTATCATTGTTGTGGTTAAGCAAGATAGCTTGTTCACCAGCACTAACTTTGTTAGCAACTTTAAGTACCCTACGCAAACTTCCAAGAATAGCAACATTTCTTTTATCAGCTTCTACCTTACTGTCAAAAACTATATTTAAGTCTTTGTTTATACGTAGGTTTTCTTTTACTTCTGTTGCCATGTTAACTATAATGGTACCTACAGTTTTATTGTTTGTATCTGGTAACACTACACTTAACATACTAACAGGTAACTTTATCCCAGTAAGTATTTCAAAAGTACCTGTAATAGATTCTTCTGCTTGTAGTTTATTCAATAAGTTTTGTGGTGTACCAAACTGTCCTAACCTAGTCTTCATGTCACGTATCTGAGATGTAGCCAGTGACTCTTCATCCAGTGGCTGTTGTTGTAAACTCTCATCTACATATACATCCTTGTACATCTCATAGTAAACCTTGTTAAGACTGGTCAAGAACTGGTTTCTAAGTTTTACTTTAGCTGGAGATGGTTGTACATTCTCTATACCACCTAACCTATCCAGTATCTTTTGCACCCAAGGTTTAGATACTTTGTTAGCTTCCAGTACTTTAGATACTTCATCCCAACTTTGAGGAGAGTCTTTAAGCATCTTCATTAGGTCATAGATCACTTTGTTGTAAGATACCAGTACAGGTAGTTTATACTTAGGAGAAGTTACGCCTTCATCTATAAGACTAGATGCAAGTAACTTCATTGACCTGGTAATCTTATTTGCTGGATCTTCTTCCCAGGATGCCTTCATAAAGGCATAGTCATTACCTACATTACTGGTATCGTCTTCGTCTTTAATTGTTTCTACTTCAGTATCTTGATCTTCACCAGTGGATACTTTTTCCTCATTGATTTCTACTTGTTGTAGTTGTTCACTAAGTTTAATGTTTAGTTGAGATAAACGTTTACGTAATTCTTCACCAACTTTAGATGTAGGTTTAAGGTAGAACTTACCAGCTTCATCTTTACCTATCATGTCATTGGCAATAGCAGCAGCTAACTCCCTACCTTTCTTTTCTTTAATATCTTGAACTACTCTACGTAGTGCAAATATCATATAAGGTGTAGGGTCTACATTATCAAAAGACCCTTGTTCAGCTATGATATCAAACATCTTGTTTAACATCACACCTGTAATAGCTTCTACTATTTCATTTTTTTCATCTACTTCAAGTATAACAGTATCCAGTTCTAACCTAGACTGAGCAGTATCTTTAGCATATCCTGTTACTGGTTTAGTTTTATATGCACCTTGACGTATAGACCTGTACAAGCCTTCAATATCTTGCAAGCCTAACATCTTCCTGATAAAGTTGAGTAACCTCTGGAAGAAGTTCTGTACTGGCTTAGGTACTATGTAATCACCATTAGCTAACTGATAGTCCATGAACTCATCAGCAAGTAGTTCCTCTATCAATACATCGGTACTCTTGTCAGGATACAGTTTACGTTTTTCCCTAAGTGATTCCTTGTACCCTTCCCTGTTTTTGTATTCCTGAAGAAGTACTTTACGTTGCTTGTCATCTAACATCATACGGAATACCCTGTGGAATGCTTCATGGTATTCATCACCCTGGATAAACATATCAGATAACAATATCCTACCATCTACTTGAAACTGACCTACAGCTTGGTTAGCTATTAAACCATGTACAAGTTCAATGTCCTCATCTTGCATCCCTAGCATATTGCGTAGGTTTTCCCTAGCTTGGTTTATGCTACCAAGTACTACTTCACCATTAGCAATAGCCTTGAGTATTTCAGGCTCAGAATATGTTTTACCTTTATATTGATACTGACAAGCCATTTATTTGCAATTTACTTTGTCTATAAATCCACGCTTTACTGCTGTATTAAGTACAGTCTTGGAATCACGTTTCAAATACAGTGATTCTTCAGGAGCTTCTAAAAGATCATCAAGTATATCTGTAGATGATGTTGTAGGTTGTTGTGTAATGTTTTGTACAACACCTTTACTAGCTTTATTAGCATCTTCAACTAACGCTATAATATTATTTATCCAATTTACAGCTGATCCCTTTCCATCATTTACTACCCCTTTAGGGTTTAGTCCTGTTCTATCTGCTACAAATTGTTCTTCAGTATACTTATTACCTGCTTTGAAATCAAATTCAGCAAACCAAGATTCATACCCTAAATCATTATTGATATCGTATATAACCTTTGATGGTTTAGCAGGAGTACCTCCTGATACAATCTGTCCAAATTGTGTTAAGTAACTAGACCCATTCTTGTCTTGAGGTAATATTAAATTCTCATTTATAAGTTTTGTAACAGCATCTATTTCTTTAGAATACTCCATACCTCCTTCTTTACTTACAGTACCTTTAACTAACCAGTTATTATAACCAAAGAAAGGATACCAAGCTCCCTGGATCTTATTAGATGTTCCAGCACTTGATTGATAAAATGGTACATAAAACTGACCAACTTTCGCAATTACAAAAAACCTTCCTTGCATAGCCCTAAATAGCACCTTACCATTTCTTGCTAGTAATACACCATTAAGCTTATCAGCATTTACATACAACCTAACATCACCTTTATCATCTTTTGCAACAACTTTATCTATGTTGTTTAATTTAGCTTCTTCTATAATTCCTGTATTTATCACACCTTCAGGAGAACTAAGATTTATGTTAGATAATCTTTGTATAACTTCGCCTTGCTCTACTTCTTCAGCAGGTGTAACTTCTTCTTCAGTAACAGCTTCAACTTCCTCTTCAACAGGTGGAGAAGTTGCTGGTGGTTGCTGAGTAATCCTAGTAAGCAATTCTTGTAATGCTTGTATATCATCACGCACATCTTCTACTTTACCAACACCTTCATTCTTATTAGCAATAGCATCTTCCATAGTAGCTATTGCATTACGGATATCAGCTTCTTTAACTGGTATTAAAGCTACTTCAGATTGTTGAGTAAGTAAAGGTCCACGTATAAAGAACCCTGACTTTAGTGCTATGGTTATACGATCCTCTATAGTAAACTCTTTACGTTTTATTGCACCTACTATATCTTCTATACCTACCTGTTCAATCAAGAACTCATTGGCTTTAATAAAGCCTGGCTTAACACTTTCAACAGCATCTTCCAACTTTATTGTACCTACAGTCTGTGCTGAAGTCTTAGGTTGTTTACTATCAATAAGTTCTTTAAGCTTAGTTAGTTTTTCTTTAAGTGTAGGCAAAGTAACAACTTGTTGAACTAGATCAAATATTTCTGGAACAGTAACATATGTACCCACAAGAGTTCCATATTCACCTTCATTGGTAATGGTATCCAGTGCACTACGAAACTGTTGCATCTTAGTTTTAGCACTAGGTGCTGCACCAGCTTTAGGTTGTGGTATAATAGTTTTACGTGTAGCAACTTCTTGCTTGTAAGCTTCAGGTGAGATAGCAGTACCTTGTTTAAAATACAAATACCGTTGTGCAAATATAGGTAAGTTGTACATCTCACGCATCTGTTGTGGTAATGCATAAGTACTTGCACCAGTTAGTATATGGTTTGCATAACTACCTTGTTTCTGTACAGCTTTAAGTTTTTTCTTACCATCTTTAGTAGTCTCTACTACAAATGTGTAAAACTTAGTACTCCTGTTGTTAAGCAACAAGTGGTTGGCATTTACCCTCTTATTTAACAGAAAAGCTATGAGTGGTTGTAGTGCAACCATATCATTTTGCTCATAGGCTTTTCTAAAGTCTGCTACACTGATACTATCTGTCTTACCAAATACTATATTACCTTTAGATATGTAAATGTCATAAGGTGTAACACCATCTTTAGACTTGAATCCCCAGTTCATTATGAAAGACATCAAGCTAGTCCTATCTTTCATAGTAGGTAACATAGGGATTTCACTTAAGTTCCTATTCTCACCTTTTACAAATATAGACCCTTCCAAGTCAGGGAATGTTTTATCCAGTGTTTTAACACTAGGATCTATCTGACTTAACATATACAGAATAACATCTACTTCATTCTGATCCAGGTTACGTAACTCTACAGGTATAAGACCAGACCTATTGTCTAAGTCTATGTATATCGTACCTGGTTTTAAACCTGTGTACTTTTTGTTTTTAACAGTGTTATCTCCCTCTCCTTTTCTGTTTGCTTTTACAATAGTAAAGTTTTTAGGGACACCAGCTTTATTAAACTCTAACCCTAGTGTTTCAATAGGAGATGCTACAGCTTTACCTTTCTCGTCTTTAGCTGTTACTAAGGTACCATTACTAATACCTTTGACATCTAAGAAATCCCTGGCTAATACTTCAGCCTTGGTAGTTATGTTTTGTTTACTCTTCTCACGTATAACAGCTAGCTCATCACTATACTTCTTACGCATGTATATCTTAGCGTAAGGGTCTAGTATTTCAAAGAATGTCTTTCTGTCTATATTTTTATCCTGTATTTCAATACCATACTCAGCAAGCCTATCTAAACCTTTTTCAGTAATCTTAGCAGTAGAACTTAAGTCTGTAGTTTTTAAATCTATTGGAGTACCATACACATCTGACAAGAACTCTGACAATACTATCCTTCTAGCCATCCTTGATGGTTTATCATCAGGGAACTTGGTACTAGGTAGCATCATAGAGTTTATCAGAGGTATGTTATTAAACCTCATAACATTACCTGCTTCATCTACTATAACAGTATACAAAGCTTCACTCCTGGATTCCTTAGGTGTATTCCTAATAGCATCACGTAACTGTTCTGCAGTCTGTGCATCTGTAATATCTGTGAAATCTGTATCTGTATACCCAGGTGCATAAGGCAACACCTTAAACCCATCTTGCTTAGGTTCATCTAACCAATTAAAAAATGCTTGTTGATATATGTCATTAGTAACCAAAGGTACAAACAGACCAGTGTCCATCATAGGTGTCAACAAGTCTCTATTGGAATCAGGATCAAACTGTATGTTTAATCCAGAAGTATTAAACAAGTGTTCAGTCCTGTTTAACCTTTCATCAACATCACTATCTTGTTCAAAACCAGGTTCAGGGCTATCTAAATCCCAGCTAGGTGTTTGCTGGTTTACTGCCTTGTAGTTTTTCTTTAGTTTATTAAATACCTTTTGTCTTGTAGCTTCCAGCTCATCTCTAAACCTTTCTACAACAGCAAACCTACTCAACAATGCCGTAGTCCTATCAGGTAGTGTTTTTGCATTAAGTTGTTCAAGTTCATTGACTACCTTATCTGACATAGATGTCTTATAGTCTTCTAGTTCCTGTGTACTTAATGGTAAGTATGGAGATACTGTAGATACAAATTGCTTTATAAACCCAGCATAATCTGTATTAGGTATGTCAGGACTAGATGATAGTTTATCTAAATAGTCTAATAATGGTTGTGAGTCATTAAGCTTAGCTACTTCGTTAAGTGCTTCCCTAAGACCTAAGTAACTGTTTGCAACTTCATCAGGTAGTGCAGTGTTGCGTAAAGTACCTAATGTGGTTTCAGCAATAATACTATCTAACAATGATCTTAACCTCCTTAAGTCGGTACGCATTTGATTGGCTTCATTAATGATATCGGCTAAGTTATCCAACAAGTTTTTAGTGTTACGTAAAAACTCATCTAACAACTGCTTATCATTTTCAGCAAAGCCACGTTCAACTAACTCAGTACCAGGTACAACCTCATCAGGTTGTAGACCAGCAATCATAGAAGTCAAGTCAGTTTGTGTGTAAATATCTTGGAATGTCTTACCCTTAAAGATATCCCTGTTTCTTTCAACAAAACCTTTCAAGTTTTGAAGTGCTGTAAGCTGTGCTTCAAGTGTAGCAATGTGAGGTTCAAGATTTTGTATAATTTTATTAGTACTTTTTAATGAAGCTTCTACACCTTCTAACAACTTTTTAGCTCTCTCACGTATTTCTTTAGCTTCTGCAGGGTTAAGTCCCCTACGTGCTCTTGTTTTAACTTTTGTTTTTAACTGTTCTATTTGGTTTTCAAATTCCTTAGCTCTGGTTTTAGCATCACTTAGAGTTTTTTTGTTACCTTCCAGTTGCTTTTCTAAAAGAGAAGATTGTTTTACAATAGCTTTGATAATAGCTTCTACCATCAACAAGTCTTCCTCTTCTTTTATAGCAGCATCGTAGTTAGCTCTTATTTCTGTAAACTCACCTATAGTAAGTATAGTTGCTTTATTACGTGTAGTAATAAACTTCTCCCAGGTAATAGGGTTTTGTGTAGCTGGTTGGGCACCTAACTCTTCATAGTTTATACCTTCTGGTTTAGCATGTACAATGTATGTTTTATTGTTTTGCTTAATGTAGAAAGGATCTAACACTACTATACCAGTGTTAGGGTCACGCATAGGCTCATAACCTTTATCCCTAAGTATGCGTTCAATAGTATTCATAGCTTCTACCATATTGGTAAAGTCTATTTCAATACCATCGAAGAAAAGTTTCTTGGCTTGTGTAACTTCATTCTGTAGTTCCAGGAACTTCTTCCACTTTTCTTTTACCCTATCAGCTAAACCATTGTTAAGAATAGCTTCACTCTTCTTAGCTATCTCAGTATTAAGTAGTTTGATATCATTGATCTTCTTATCGTAGTCAGGTATTTTAGCTTTAGCTTGTGCTACCTCTTGTTCAAAATCTTTCTGTGCTTGTTCTTTCTCTTCCTTAGTTAGATCAGGACTTTGTTGTTTGTTGTTGTTTATAGATGTAGCCCTGTCTATTTCAGCCTTAGCCAGTTTAGTTTCTTCTTCCAGGTTCTTAACTTGTTCTTCAAGATCAGACTTAAACATCATAGCATTTAGACTATCAGTCTGTACTATGTTCATAAACTCATTAAATAAACCACGCTGATCTTCAGTAAACTCTACATCAAACCTAATGTTGGTATTGTATTTAGTACCAGCTTCGTAGATGTTTTTAAACTTTTTAGCTCTTTGCTTCATATCATTCTGCAACTTAACTTTAGCTGCATCAGACATTTGCATACCAGTGTTGTTACTATACCTTTCAGACATAGCTTCTACCATGTCATCAATATGTGCATCTAACATCTCAAATCCAGCAGGGTTAGCTGCAAACCTGGAGAAGTACATGTAATCTTTCTTAGCACGCATCAAGTCAAATGCTGTTGATGATGACAAGTTAGATACAGGTGCTACTTTCTCAGCAAGTATGTTTGCATTTTTAGGATCTATCTGGTATTCTTGACTAAGGATAACTTTAAGATCATTCTTAGCTTGTTCTATATTACCATTGTTCTTTTCTACAAGATCATCAAAAGTATTGCTAAGTGCAAACATCAATGTCTCATCCTCAAGTGTTTTAGGATCTATCTTTTCACCAGTAAGTGCACTACCTTTAAGTTTATCTTTACCAGACTTCAACGCTTCAAAGCTAGGTAAGAATATATCTATCAAACCTTTCTCAGCTTCCCTAGCTTTATATCCCAGCATTGCCTGTATCTTGCCTTTAGTACCAGTAAGTTCCCTAGCAGGCCTACCTTGTAACAACTGTTGTTGTTGTTTAACATCACTGATACCACTGATACCACCTACAGCTCCACCTAATACACCACCTAAGAATACAGCTTTACCAAACTCAATATCTGGATCATCGCCAAACAAACTAGTCAGGTTATCCATGTACCTCTCTATAGAGTTCATGAAGTTACCTTCTTCTTGTTGGAATGTAGTCTGCAACCCTTCTTCAACAAAACCCTCTGCAAGTACACCAGCACCAAACTTTACACCAGCTTGTTGTACTGGTCTAAATACTGGCTTACCACCTTTTAGTGCAGTAGCTAATTGCTTACTTACAGTAGGCATCCTGTTAAATCCATTGAACACGTATTTTTCAAGTAGGGTATTGCTTACAGCAAGTAATGCCATGTTTAGACCTAACACCTTAGATGCTATCTGACTAGCTTCTTCAGGACTTTTACCTTGGTCTAACAATGTCTCATAAGTATCTAATGCTTCTGCAGATGATTCCAGTAGTGTATTTACGGTAACAGCTACACCAGAATCTATGTTCCTAGCTAGCTTACCAAAGTCTACACCCCTACCTGTTGAACCTAGTGTCTTAACCAGGAATTTACCAAACTTGTTGGTATCACCTAGTTCAGTAACCATCTTAGTACCATCAGCAGCTAAATCACCTAGCCTACCAGCTTTAGATAATGCTTTAGCTATCTTATCACCAGTACCTAGTGTTGCCATCCACCTACCAGGTATCATCATAGATAACATGGTACCTACAGCATCTGCACCTTCACCAGCAAAGAAATAAGGGTTGAATATCTGTCCCCATAACCCTTTATCTTGTACACTAGGTGGCACATACACTTCTGTTATCTTACCTAGTGTAGCTTGTTGTATGGCATCAAAGCTTTGATACCAGAAGTTATTGACTAATGGTTCAGCACCAGTAGCTACACCAATACCAGATAGTATAGTACCTGGTGCTTTAAGGGTTTCAAAGACAACATTCTCAACAATGTTACCTAGACCTTTAGCAGCCAGTTCTAACCCTGTTTGTGATAATGCTCTGGACTCTTCCAAGCCACGCATACCACCAGTAATAGCTGCTAGTGGATCAGCACGCTTAAATGCCTTGGTGTCATATTCAATAACACTAGGCATCCTATTAGGAGTATTACCTCCTATCACCCTGCGCATTACATCAGGTGGTATAACATCTAATCTTTTAGCCATAGTTATTCTTCGTCATCACCAGAGTCAAGCATCATAGGTTCTTCAGCTTCCATGTTTAGCCAAGATTCTATAAATGCTTGTTTGTCACCAGTGTATCTTTTTAATGTTGTTGCTACACCCATTACTTCTTGCATAGCTGTACCAAAATGCAAGTTTGCTTTTATATTACGTATTGCTGTAATAGCATCATCTAACGTATTTCCTTCTATAGGAATGTTAATAGCAGACTCTTTACCACCTGGTTCTTGTGGTGGAAATACAGCAAGTAGTTGTTTATTGTTTACACTATCAACAGTAAACTTAATATCAAGTAAGTTATTACCATAAGGTACAGACCCTAGTTCATAAGTACCTACTTTTTTATCTTTAACTTTTAAAGTCCTAGACAACATAGCTGCATTAAAAGCACTTCTTGGTGCATTGTCTAGATCATATAGCTGATCCATTGCTGAGTAAAAAGCTTCCTCATTTGTAGGTTGACCAGTTTCAAAGTTAAAACTGGTAGCTGCCTGTAACAACTTATGCCTTCTTACCCAGTCCCTGTTTAATGTAGGAGCAGGTATAGCTATAGTACGTTTTTCAAGATTGTCTTTAGAACCTCTTTGAACATTGACTACAAGGAAAGGTTGGTTAGTACCATTAGCATTTTGGTTACCTAGAGTAGCACCTAAGATTTCATAATCTCCTCTGTCTTTATTTTTTTTAGTTAGTAAAAAGTTCTTAGTTTCTTCATCTAGTCTACTGATATCTACATAAGGAATTATTGTACCAGCTTTTTGTAAACTAGCCAATAAGTCTTTATCCATATCTCTCAGGTGTGGTTGTTCAACACCATAGATGATTGCGCTACCTGTTATCTTTTTATATCTTTCTGGATCTTTAGTTTTTAAGTCATTTGTATAGTTTTCAAAAGCCCTCATTACCATAGGGTCTTTATTCTTAAACTTCTCTCTAAGTTCGTCTTTGGTAAACATTAAATCTCGCTCCATAACTGTTACAGGTACACTACCTGAAAATCGGGTTACAGGCTTTGAAGAAGTTACAGTATTATAAAAATTATCAAACATTTCTTTATTTTCTAATACATCATCAGCCATGTACTGCACAAGACTTTCACTGGCAGTGTATTCTTCATAAGGATCCCTTAAACTATGTTCAGTTTGAAATGTTCTTACCCTATACCTATCCCCACCATTTATAAATACATCTGCTATGGCACCATAAGACATACCTCCAGCTTTACCACCAACACCAACACCTTCTTTTAACCCATAGTTAGATGTCCTTAACACACCTTCAAAAGCTTGTTTAAAAGCTCTTACTTTAGCTGGGTCATCCTTTATAGCATCAATACTATCTGAACCTGCAGCACGTAACCCTTTACTTACAGCTTCATTGAAATACTCTGCTGTAACAGCGTACTTCTTATTGATACTTTTAAATGCTTTTTGCAAGTCTTCAGGTAAGTTTTCTACAGTACTCTTTGCTGTATTTTTGTACAGGTTTTGTGCAGCATCACGTGTTTGTATAGGACTAGGTATATCTAATTCACTAACAGATAGTGGACCTACATATGGTAATTGTACAGGTGCTTTGAACTCTGCTATCATAGAACGCATAGCATTTAGCTTAGCCCTTTGTAAACCTGCAACATCAGCCATTAGCTTACCATTCTCTTTAATAAAACTGTGCTTAGGTACAAGGGCATCCTTGAGGTCCATCTCTAAACGCTTGCGGTATAAACCAGTAGCATCAGCTTTACGTATAACATCTAACCCTTCATTTATTTTAGCATCAGAGTTCTGTTCTTGAAACTCTACAAAAGCTTTATTGGTAGCTTCATCTAGAACACCAGTAGGTTTGAGGTTCAACTTAGTCTGTGCTAGTTGTATATCTTCTTTAGTACCTTTCAATAAGCTACCTATCTGACTTGCAAGTTCTTGTTGTTCTTTATACCTTTCAGTAAACTCTTTTTCAAAGTTAGTTCTTAGTGTTGTAATACCTTCTTCACCAGCTATACCAGTACGATACTTAGCTTGTATGTTTAAAGCATTAGCTATCCTAGGATCACTCATAAAGTTATCCATAGCTTTACTAAGCTCTGTAGCACTTACTTGTTCTGTGGTACCTATCCAGAAATAATCATTACCTCTTCTTTCAATGCCAGTCCTGGTATCTGATTTCCAGTTTGTCAAGTAGTCATCAGCTTCTTTAAGCACATTAACTTCCTTGGTCATATCTGGTGTAGATACAGTTCTGCGTTTACCAGTAACAGGGTCAATACCAGAACCTTCTTTGATACTCTGCCTAAGCATGTCTTTATACACGTATCTGTATGCAGGGTCAGTATTGTCCTTAGTAAACTCATCTATCTCTGCCAGTGCTTTTTGTGTTTCTTTGTAGTAATCTTGTACACCACCAAATACACCAGTAGGAGACCACATATTAGTCAGTACTGTCTTAGCATCCCTAAGTTCACGCATAGCATCAGTAGTCTTACCACTAGCAAATGCTTGTGCTACATTAGATACCATACCTTGAACCTCTTTGAGACCAGCTTCTACTATAGCTTTATCACCTTCCACATACTGTGGTTTCATTGTCTTCATTACATCAAACAGGTCTTTCTCCTGTTGCATCTTCTGCATCTGATCATAGAGTTGCTCAAATGGAAGTTGTAATGTAGGTAGTTGAAAATCTAAGGGTTTAATAGTCACCCCACGTGCCAGTGCCATATATTATCTGTTTATCTTAGCTAGCCTTTCATTCATCAAACGTGTTATCTCATCACCTTTGCCGCCAGCAGTATTTATAATCTCAAAGAAATCATCTTGTGTAAGTTCTTTATTCTGTACAGCTTTATTCAACATCTCAATAGCATTACCAAACTTAAAGTCAGCAGTCCTTAATGCATTAGCTAATATCTGTTGTTGTGCAGCATTGGCTTTATAGTTAGTTACCTGCTGTCCTACATTACCAACAGATTCCAGTATAGACTGTAACCCTAGTTGTGTAGTAGCCTTAGCTTGTGTGTTAAGTTGTTCAGCATATTGTCTAGACCTGATAGCTTCAGACCCCAGTGCTTGTAACCCACTAGCCCTAGCCATTCTGTATTGGTTCTCCATTTGCTGCCCTTGTAGTTCAGCTTCTGAAAGACCTTGCATAGCACCACTGGCTACATTCTGATACATAGCTTGGCGTATAGGTTCACTAAGTAAGTTACTAGCCATAGTCCTACCACGTGCAGCTTCTCCTTGTAACCTTTGTGATACAGCACCCATATCAGTTCTCATACTAGCCAGTTGTTCCCTAGCTTCACCAGCATAAGGGTTCATCTCTGGTTGTACTCTATCTGTACCACTCAATGCCATGATACTCTTACCTAACAGTTCAGCACCTTTACCTATGATTAAAGAATCAAAAATAGATGATGACCTAGATTTTTGCTGAGCATTACTTTGTGCTGCTTGTGGACCTTGTATCTTAGGTTGTGGTGTAATAGACTTTACATAAGGTGACTCACCCATTATTTCAAGTCGAGGTCCATCAGGATCAATACCTCTATAAAAACCTCTACCTAAGCCCATTCTAGTAGGTAATTGTTCTAGTGGTGCCACACTACGATTTAGCTGTGGTCCAGTTTGAAAGGGTAGTGGTGCTGTAGGTAGTGCTGTAGGTATGCCTATTAAAGGGTTAACCTTATTGATATCAGGCAATCCTTGTGCACTAGTACCCATCTGATACTTCAACAAGCCACCAAACTTCTGCTGCAACATCTGTTCTTGTTGTGCATTGTTGACAGCAAACTCCTTAGCCCTAGCTAGTTCCTGTAGTTGGACAAGCTCTTCCATCTCTACCATGAAACTACGCTTAGCCATAGGGTTAACATCCCTGTCTTTATACTTGTCAGATATCTTCTTAGAGGCTTGAGCAAATGTCATACCTTGATATCTCTCCTTTACATTATATGTTTTCTTTTTCATAGTGTCAACTTATCACTAAATATGTAAGCATTGGGACCTAGTTTAAACCTAGTTTCTCCACCTTCTACTTCAGCTACTGGTTTGTTGGATGGTGTACCCTTGCTACTTACCATAATACCACCATTAGCATGTTTCCTACCTTTGTAGAATGACAGGTCTGATTTACCAGTAAGCATACCACCAAACTCCATCTTAGCTTTTATCTTGCGCTCTTGTTCTAACATCTCTTTAGTAGGTTTCTTAGGTGTAGCACCAGTTTTTTTATTTTGTGCTGCTTTCTCTCTGATGTTATTCCACAAAGAGTTTTCTACACCTAGCTTGTTTATCTTACCACCTTTTTCCATCTTAGGTGGATTAGTCATTTCCTTATATCCTTTCCACCAATCTTTCTTTAGTATCTTACCTTGTTGTATTGGTATCTCACTTGTAAACTGGCTCCAGTCTTTATTACCATAACGCTGTTTCCAGTTTGCAGCAGTCCTAGGAACCTCTGCTATATATTTAGCTCCATAAGATTTTGCAGTTTCAAACTTAGGAGTAAAGTATACTTCTCCAAATTGTTTTTCTAGTCTAACTTCTCCTGGTTTTTTTTCACCTAAATTCTTTTGTTTAGCTCTGAATACACCTGATTGGTAAGCATCCCGCATACCAGCTTCATCTAATCCTCTATACATATAGCCTTCTTTGGCTTTGTATCTATTAGGATTAAGTTGTGATAAGTCTACATCCTTAAGTTTAGATGCAGCTTTAAGTGCGAGAGGTAAACCTTTTTTAACACCTAGTAAGTACTCAATAGGAGAATCTGTTGGAGATATATTGCCTGGTGAAGGACGATACTTAGCTGGATTTTCTCTAATGGACTTGCTAAATTTCTTTTCTGCTGCAGACATTTTTTTACCTGTTACAGTAACTTCTGGCGCATCATATACATAAACAGGTGGATCAGATTTTAACTTACCACCTTTCTCAGCTACCTGTATGTTAGAATACTGTCTGTTAAAGTTGTCTTTTTGTTGCTTGTTTTGTAAAAAAGCACTACCTAAAGCACCTGCTATTGGTGATAAAATAGCACCTACTCCAGGTATAGCAGATAAACCAGCAGTAAGTAATCCTAACCCAGCTTGTTCTGTAGCACCTACATTAGCCATGCCACCTAGTTGTTTCTTAGGTAACTTACCACCTTTCTTATATTTCTTTTCATATTTGATAGGAGGAGGCCCTACTACTAATCTTGATTTCATAACTGTATGAGTTTTACATTAAAGGTAATCTAGGTAAATATGAGCCTAGCTCCCACTTACCTAACCTGGAATGCCAATAGAGCGGGGAAAATTTATCTTTAGCTTTTGCTGAGTTTTTACCACCCATTCTATTCCAAAAGTTTTTCCTTCTCTTTTCACTACCATGTTGGCTGTAGTCTTTCATGGAACTATCACCACCATGTACAATCTTGTACTTGTCACCTTTCTTAGCAAGTACCATCCACTTCTTACCAGGTCTGGTAGATTTCTTTTTCTGTCCAACCCTGGTGAAGCCTTTGTTCTTGTATCTATCTGGTATAGCCATGATTAACTAGCTTTTCTTTTGGCAGCCATCTTACGGAAATTTTGTGCAAGCCTGTACCTAGGTGAGTTTGGAGGGCATGTAGGTCCACCAAATTTCTTACCAGTACAAGGTTTATCTTTACGCATACCTTTGACAGCTGCTTGGATCCAATTCTTTTTAGATTTCATAGTGTTAAATATTTAATATTACCTAACTTGTGCTAATTTAAGAAAATCTGCAACATAAATCAACATCCTATGTTTTTTTGGTAAAAATAACAATCTAGCTTGTACAAACTTATCCCTAAACATTAACTGTTCATACTGTGGTTTTTCATAATCTATGTTAACAGGTACTACATCTTGATACCCTTGACCATTCTGATAGAAGGTAGAGATGTCATCCCAGTCACTGGATACTATAGATGTACCAGTACTTAAGTCTCTGATACCAGCAATCCTGTAGTTCCTATCTGCTTGTACTACTGTCTTAGTCCTTTCATTCCACGTAATAATATCTAATGGTTCAGTAGTTAGTAACAGATTAAATAAACCAGTACACTGCCTACGTGTAAATATAAAAGCTTTATCAAATGTCTTACTGAGTACATCTACCCATTTATTACCATCACGTTTAAATACAGGTGCATAGTAATGTATACTTTGCCACTGTTGTGTTTGCATGTTCACATAGGTAATACCTACTTGAAAGTTGTGTTCAATACCATAGTACTCACAGAAGTCATCACCTTCATTGTGTAAGTATAGCTTATTACCTAATGTAGAATAGAAATTCCTATTCAAGTAAAACATATGATCAGGCTGGTAACTATGAAAACTTACCCAAGCTTGTACTGGTATACCATAGGATAACGTAAACGAATACACTTGATCATCAACAACATCATGGCTATGTACAATTACCCTTTCATACTTAGGGTCATAGGATAGTATAGTCTTATCCCTGTTAGCTAGCGGATTAGACTTGGTAAGTTTATGTTCCCTATTAAAGAAGTTAAACATACCCTTCCTGGATATTTCATTCACTTTACCATCATAGGCAAATACTTTACCTGCATCTTCATCATACCAGAAGAAACCCATAGGTGCATTGACACTGGCAAATCTACTCTGTTGTCCACCATAACCACTGCTATCTCTAGCCATCTCTTGTGGTGGTAGTGATAAGAAACCAGGGGTACCTAAATATATTACAGAAGAACTGGTCTCTATCTGTTGTGGATCAGGTTGCAACATGAATAAACCACGTTGTGCCCTAGCTAAGATAATACCACCAGTGTAGTCAAAAGCTGTAAGTGTACCTCTGTTAGCTGGTAGGTCTGTATAGTTTAGAGGTGGATATACCCTCCAAGAATCTGATTGTTGTTCCTGAGAACTAGGATCACTAAACAATATACGGTTAGGGTAATGTCCTCTACAGGATAAACAATAGTCAAAACTTATAGGTAAAGGATACTGTACCTTCGTGGTGTTGAGCACACCAAAGTCTTTATTGACATCATACCGTACTGTTTCAATACCATTCTTCAATGTAGTCTTAGTCTTACCTTCTTCAAAGTACCCTTCTGAAATAAGGTTTTGTATAAAAGGGAATAACTTTTGAGCATCGGATTTAAGTACTTCATTATCACTAAAGTAAAACTTATCGTCAATACTACTAAAATCATAACTGGTTTCAAAGTATAGATTGTACAGCCATTCAAACTCTACATATATCTTATCAGCAGTAAGTAAGTCTGCTAATGACTTAAACACAACAGCTCCAAATACAAAATCATACCAACTAAATGATGCAGAGTCCGTAAATATCCTGGTAATGTTTATAATGTTAGGTGATGATATACGCATATCTCCACTATACAAGTCTGGTGAGTCACCTAGTGTAAATGGTGAACTATGCATAAACCTATACCTAATAGCATGTACACTTTGAAATGCTTGTATATCGTTCATTACATATACATACCTGGTATTGTAGCTATCATTAGCAAATGTAGGTAGTGAGTCTAATTCCAGTACGTTCATGCTTGTATGTAACGATCTGTTGATATACTCATCTTTTTTAGATGAATAAAGAACAAGCTCACTATCATTAATCTTTAAAAGTTCTTCTCTAGAATTAAATGGTTTGTTAATACCAAAGTAATGTTGTTTGTCATATAACTGTAAGTCAGTATTATCTATAAAGAACTTATTATAAAAAGGACGTTTTTGATAATGTTCTGCTTCTATATCCCCGTTGACATATACATGTGTACCAGTAACTTTAACTTTATCTACCAGTGTAGCTGGTGTGATAATATTCTGTATTTTAGAATTGGTAAACTTCTCAAACTTATCATTAGCATTAGGTAAGTAATGTATAAACCTACCTTCATCTTTAGCATCTTGGTTCCACGGTAACATATAACCACTGGACACAACAGTATCAGCTTTTGCTGAAACAAAGAAATGACCAACTATGTCTGGGTCAGGGTAAGTAATACCTGTAAACTTAACACCGATATATCTTTTAGGCGTAGTTACAGAAGTATATACTTTATTCGTAGTGTTTTTCTTTTTGATAACAACCCTTTCTTCAGCTTGTGTGACAGTAGATGTAGACACAAGTGGTTCAGCATATCTAGTAGGTATCCTGTGGTATCTTACTGGTGTGTTGTTTAAAGACTTGCCATCACAGTCTACACCCCAATAACTGTCTGTACCGCAGTAGTTAGCAGGGTTAGTGTATAGTTCATTGGATTCATAATAACCTAGTTTAGACTCTGCTTTGATGGAAGTATCTTCAAACTTCCATCTAGATACTACAGAATTATTTATTGGAGAAGTAGCTATGACTTCATCACTAGGTCTTCTTGACCTTCCTGGTATGTGAAATACTGGACTTAGTGAGCCATTTTTAAATAAGTACACAATACCATACGCTTTTACTTCACCACCAGGTTCAGTAAATATGTTGTCCGTAGTTTCTTTGATTGTGTACTTGGTACATATCTTAGATGCTGCCTGTTGGAACTTACTGTACTCATAAGCTTTCTCACTGATATTCCCCCTAAGTAACCTACCATGTACAACTTCCATATACCTTGAAGTGTCAAAGTATTGTAGGCCAGATACCAGTGACCTCCAATCTTTCTCTATGACACTAGCACCAGTATATGTCCACAGGAATATATTGGATGTTACAGGAATAAGGTCTTCATATTCGTAACCTTGAAGGGTAGTACCATTCTTAGCAGTGTAGGATATAACACTTAACCGGATAAACTTAGTGTCAGTATCAACAAACTTTACTTCTAAACCAATGTTTTTGTTTTCATCATAGACATAGACAGGTGTAGATGGTATAGTCTTTAAAAGTATATTCCTGGAACTGTCCATAAACTCAAGGACAAACATATACATACCTTTCTTCAATACACCACCATCCCTGACAGTAGTAAGTACAGTAGGGTAATTAGCTACAGGTAGCAATCTAAAGTCTTCCAGACTATTAAAGTTAGATAACTTGTCGATGTTTAAGTACCTATCTTCATTATACCCATCATTCCAGTATATAGAACGTTCACAACCATTGACCACTTTATACCTACCTTGTATCTTATGGTCAGTCGAAAAGTTAAGTTCAGGTCTATCTACTAGTGTAGTCAACTTGTTAATACGCTGGTCATACAGGTATATCAAACCAGGTTGTGCAAATAAAATCACCTGCTCACCATCCATAGGGATACTACCTACTAAGTCATCACCTAGTTCGGTAATAAACTTAGTAGATGGTTCTGTAGCAAGTGCTTGCTCGCTAGGTTCTTTGATAGCATTTACTGCCATCCTATAGGTGCCCTGAGGCTGTGCTTCAGGTTCACCATCAGTCCAAAGTCCATTAAACATTAGTTACGGTTCCAGTTATACATTTTATTTCTCCTAAACATAAATTGATTATGTTTGCTCACGTTTACAAGTTTAAGTCTAGACCTACCCTCAAAAGCACCTAACCTGGCAGCAGATAGTTCATGCATCTGCCTGGATAGTTGAATTGCATTGGCCTCATGACTATATACTTTTTCTTCCCAAAACCTAGCTTGTATAAAATAAGATAAACCCATCATCAAATCAGGGTCATCAGGTATCATTACCGTACCATCTTCTTCTACATCTGCAAAGTATATAAGGGTAACGTTACCATCGGGAAAATCAATGTACAAACAAGACATGTACTTGTCTACAGAAAAACCAACATCACAGTTGTTACAGTAAAGTTGCTTATCAATTAAAGGAGCACGCATTTGACCTAAGTACTTAAGGTTTTTAGCGTTGTTAAAATATGGCGAAGAGAAGAATATCTCTTGTGCTATAATCAACCTGTTATCACCATAATCCCTAACTATTTCATCTGGTAAATCTACTCCTGGTTCATTGTGTATAACACTTAATATACGACCTACATCTTTAGGTAGTTTAGCCCTATGGTCTTTAACAGTTATGTCTACTATCTTAAGTTCTTCAAATAGCTGTAAGGCCATAGTCCTGTATGTAAGGAAAGCCCAAGACAACATCTGCGTGTTATCTACTTGTTCTTTGATCGCATCAGGTACATAGTTCAATACTGCATCTATCGGCACATACTTGATCATCGTTTAAACTTTTTTTTACTAGAGATATATAAGTTATCACTAGCTGGATCTTTTAAATATCTATAAGGCATAAACGGGTCACTCTGTACCATTCTAAATAGTTTCATAAATGCTGGTTTATGAAACTCCATTGCCAGTATCTTTTTATTCTTTATCTTACAGTTGTTCTTTTTTTTACCTTTTAACCAGAACAGTGTAGGTACATAAGACATGTTCTCCCTTTCGCTATCAGAAGCAAACATTAATAACTTAGGGCTTAACCTGCGTACCATACCAAGTTCTATTTGACCAAAGCCAAATGGTAAATCTATACGTAAACCTTTTATCAAGTCTTCTAACAAGAATTGAAAATAGGTTTTAATAATTAGCTTCCAAGTATCATAGGGTATAGACTTTTCGTGGTCAGTGGCCATAGACTTAGGTATCCTTGGTTGATGGTTGCGGTACATCGGATAAGAATACTTATGGTAAAAATACCTGTCTGTAATCACAGAGTTGTCCACGTAAGTACTAGACTCTATTGTCTTCATAGTTGATTGGTTTGGTTACGCTTATCTTCTGGTACGGATAGCGGCACTCTTAACTTATCCAACACCATAGAATACGCACTATCTACCAGATCACTGTCTATTGGATAGTCTGAACTATATATGTTGAAACAAGTAGTATCTGTTAATGCACCGTTACCATCACAAGAAGTAATGCCAGCCCAATCTGAAGGGTCTTCCCAATAACCACTAATTACGATTGCTTTAGGTCTCCTATTCTTTACATCTGCATTCCAAAGTACAATATGCTTATTGACAAAGCTGTAATGCAACTTGTCTTTACGCATAGCATCATACTGTATAGACTTCCAAGACAAAGCATCTACGTAGCCAATAGGCTCACTATCAATAGTAGATACTTTGATATAGTCCCTGTACCTACCACGCATAGGCTTAGGTATAGGGTCTTTAGATTTAACTACATCGCAACCAGCACTTATACAACCACATCCATGTACTTTATCAACAACAGTAGGGATGCAGTAATAGTCTGCAACCCATGAAGCCATCTTATTGTTCTTGTCCAGCTTTTGCCTGGTTAGGCTATTTGCTGCAACACGGAACAGATGGTATAGAAACTCATCGCTAAAAGGTACTTCAGCTTCTGAGAATTGCCGGATCAATCCCCGTAACGCTGCTATATGTTGCCCTATTGTCATGTTCTAGTTTTTTAATTATCTGCCATACTTCCCTTTCCATATATGGTAGGGTATATACTTTGTAATGCGTGTTTGTAAAATGTACAACTTCCATCCTATGTATCGGTATGTCAAGGAGATATCTGTACAAGGATAGCTGGAGAGCATATATTGTAAACTTGCTATTGTCAAGGTACGCAAATGGTTTCTCAAGGTTGTACTCACTTTCAACAGTAAATGTTTCATTTGTTTTCCAGTCTTTAAGGATATATTTATCACCGCGTAAGCTTAAATTGTCAAAAGTACCAGCAATCAAATGGTTACCTACTACCATCTCACATTGTAAAGACACATCGTCTTTATATGTGGTCAGGTATGATTCTGCTATATAGTTTTCTGTAAGTAAAGGTTTGTTGTTCAACCTGTCTTCCATATACTTGTGGAAGGTCTTACCTTTGTCAGCTGCATTATCACGTTTAGTGTCCCATTGTTTTTCCAGTTCTTCTGGTGTAATGTTTAACTTTTTGGCTTTTCTTTTTAATTGATATGCTTTATCAAACTTATACAGTTTAGATATCACACTAGTGACACTAGGTACATACTGTCCTGTATTAGTATTATAGTACCTGTGTGTTTGTTCATCAAACTGTATAAAATCAAAACTAGCTATAGACATAAACTACTTCTTTTGTACCTGAAGGGTTTGTACAGCTTACAGAAACTGTATAAGTACCTTTGTTTACTACTTCTATCACAGAAGCAGTAGCATTAAAATAACCAGGCCACAAGTAAGATACCGTACCTGAACAGTTTAATGGTACCGCTTGCAAACGTTTAGAATTACATACCCTCGACATTATAGAATTAGCGTTATCCAATGTAAGGGTATATGTATTAGATAACAAAGGTATGTTATTATATGTTGCTGTGGATACATCTATGATGTTCTCTACACCTCCAGGTAACGACGTGATAAATACAGCTTGTAGGTTTGAACACCCTGGTATGTTATATGTTACAGGGTTTACAGCGTTTACCGTAAACTTATAGTTAATAGCTGCAGTTGTGATACCAGCACCTGTCGAAGCCCTATAACCCATAGTATTGTACCCTAACCATGCTGTGCTAGGTTGATGCCTTGCAATAAACCCTATCTTTAAAGAACCGTTAGCAAATGTCGGTAACACCGATAAGAAT
>Ga0208855_1000078_pt1 | contig 30161 bp, 44 predicted proteins | sample LakMenEpi17May12_FD_150708 | JGI IMG/M metagenome (GOLD analysis project Ga0208855, IMG submission 150708) | Freshwater microbial communities from Lake Mendota, WI - 17MAY2012 deep hole epilimnion (SPAdes) | ecosystem: Environmental > Aquatic > Freshwater > Lentic | place: Lake Mendota, Madison...
CAAGCTCCGCGATGTCGTGAGCGTCAAGGACTTTGGAAATGATATTGCAACAGCAGTCAATGCTATTGGTGCAACAGTGGCTGAACTTGTTATTGATGCGCCTGTGACGGTGGCAGCAAATCTGACTATTCCAACCACGCTGTCTGTTCGTGTGATTCGCGGTGGTGGCATTACCATCAACAACGGAATTACTCTAACCGTCAATGGCTTGTTCGATGCGCCAATCGCATCTGTATTTACATTGGTTGGTACTGGATCAGTTGTATTTGGTACTAGCGCAATTGAAGCGGCGTTTCCACAATGGTGGGGCGCAATTGGAGATGGAACAACAAATTGCACGACAAGTATTCAGGCCGCAATGGATGCGTATAAAGTGGTGCAGTTGATTCCTGGAACGTATGCCACCACGGCAGCGTTGCAATTCAAGGGCGATGGCATTCAGATCAACGGTTCTGGTATGGGCGGCGCAACAACCATTTCCAGATCGGGATCTGGAAGTGTGTTTGAGAACAGCGCCAAAGCAACCGTAACGCGACTGTTCTGCGGCATTGCCAACATGCGAATCATTTCCAGTGCTGCGGGGGCAAACGCTGTTGTTGATTGGCGCTCAATGCAGTTTGGACGTATTACTAATGTGTGGATCACTGGTGAAAGCACAGCAGGATGCTCATGCATTCGCATGGATGTGGCAACCTTTGGCGTTACCGAAGCCACCTACAACATTGTGTCTGGTTGCTATTTCGGATTATGTGCGTACGGCATCTATATCGGTGATGGCGGCAATAGCAACCTAATCATCGGCAACCGAATGCAAACCAGTTTTGCGGGCGGATATGGAGTGTTTTTGGAAGGCACAACGGCTGGTGCAGTTTCAAACAACTCGATTATCTCAAACGGGTTTGAATATCCCGGAGCAATTAATACTGGAATTCTGGTGTCTCAAAATACCGATGGCACGTTGATTTCCGGAAATAGGTTTGAATCGTTGTCAAACGGCATTTCTGTCGGTGCAACTAGCAACAAGAATGTCAACGCAGCCTTTTCGGCCAACTATTTCAGCAGTTGCACAAACAACATCAATCTGACCAGCACGCCAACCGCAAGTGGTAATACGTATTCGATTCGTGCATCTGCATCCATTTCCGGAACAGGAGCGGTTGGCCCGTTGGTGTTCAATGATGTTCAATTCAATATGGGCGGCTCAAAGTCTGCGACTGGTACATACGCAATTACATTTACGGATGGAAATTTGCCATCGACGGGATATGTAATCAACGCAACTTCTGACCAGCCCAACATTGTAGTGACGGCAAAGTCAACTTCTGGATTTACGATGGAAACACGAAATTCAACATATGTGTTGACTGATGCAACAAGACTTGATGTTGTTGTATCACACAATAGGTGATCCATGACCTCCACCCACCACGAAGAACTGTTCCTCGCCATCGGCCGCCTGGAAGGCAAGGTAGATTCCCTGATTGCCATGCAGAGCCACCAGCAGGATCAGCTCAAGGAGCATGACTCGCGCATCCGTTCGCTCGAGCATTCACGTGGCTACATGCTTGGAACCGCAGCCGCCATCGGCGCGAGCATGAGCCTTGTATCCAACTACCTCATCCGCGCATTCACCTAAGGAACCACATGCCTACCGACATCGTTGTTGCTACTGACAAGCCGAACTACCTGACGACTGGCCTCGTCACCGCTAGTAGCGGCACCTACGACACCTCCGTCCCGACTGCCACGATTCCGTCCACGACCGGGCAGACGTTCCTGGTTCCGACGAACCTTGGCGACAAGCCGAGCCTGCTGCGCCTGATTCCGTTCCACAGCGCGAACAACGCAACGACTCCTGGTTTCCGCGTGATCGGCTGGTCCACGTACACGCAGACGGTCGGCACCCCGGTGTACATCCCGACGCTGCTCGCCGACTGCGCCTGCTCGTACAACGCCACGGCGGGCAGCATCCCGAGCCTATCGGTGAACAGCACGACGCAGTATTTCTTCCATGCGGTCACGGTTGGCGCTGGCGTCCCGACCGTGAATATCTACAGCCCTGGCACGGCAGCTGCTGCCGGCACCCCGCCCGCCGGCGTGGTCATCGACACCATCGGCATGCAGTACATCACGATCCAGGTTGAGTCCTCGACCGGCACGATGGGTTGCTTCTACGCCTTCATCTGATCGGAGCCAGCGATGCGAAGCCTCCTAGGTCGGTTCCACCGTCCGAACGCCCGTTCGCAGAGCGAGCGGTTGTTCATGCTGAACAACCTCGGCGACGGCTCCACGCTGTCGCTTGACTTCACCACGGGTGTCCTTGATCCGCGGATCACCTTCACGCGTGCGACCGGATCTGGAATCCAGACTGGCCCAACGTATGTTGGTTCCAATCAATTGATTCAATATGCGACCACGAATCAACCGCGTTTCGATTATGACCTCACCACGGGTGTTGCCAAAGGATTGCTGATTGAAACAACGGCAACAAACTTGGTTGTTCAAGGTCAAGACTGCTGGGGTAATGGTACATGGGGGCGTAATGCTGGCGTTAATATAAACGCGGTATCTGGAAGCGTAGGTACTACCGTGCCGAGAATCAACGGTCCAGACGGTGGAACCCTTACAGGTACAAGTATTTCAAAAGATTCTGGTTTGGGGAGTCCCTTTGTTCGACTTTTCGATAGTCGAGCAGTAAGTGGAAATCAGCAATACACCTACAGTATGTACGTCCGCGCAGGAACTGGTGGAACGACATATTTCCGTCTTGCTCCTTTCAACGGTGGAACTGCGCTAACTACTGTTGGCGCTTGCAGCGATCCAGCCGTTGGAATCGACAACGTATCAAGTTTCGGAACTCGATTCTCTAACTTGCCAACAGATCGCTGGGTGCGAGTGTGGGTGACGTTCACGACTGCGTTAAGTCAAAGTTCGTTGACTTATACCGTTTACCCGAACCTTGATACGTCAGCAGCATCAATTAATTACATCTGGGGCGCGCAAATAGAAACTGGACCTATTCCTAGTTCTGTAATTCTGACGGCTGCATCAAGTGCTACTCGCGCTACTGACACCGCCATCATCGCTGCTGGTTCAAACTTCAGTTCTTGGTACACGGGCGGAACGACGGGTACGTTTGTGGCTAACTGGTACGGAAACGCGGCAAGTTCAACCGCTCGCACGGTGATTGCGACAGACGACGTATTAGCCAAACATCTGCATCTGTATCAAACACCTTCCGCGCTCACGCTGCGGTTGGCAGACCGCCTTGCAGCGGCAACTGTCACCACGGGCAACAGCCTGACCGCCGGCGCGGTGGCGAAAGGCGCATTCAGTTACAACGGCACGGCTGCAAATCTGTGCCTGAACGGCGGCACGGTTGCCAGCGGAACGCTGGCATTCAGCTCCGAACCAACATGGTTGAGTATTGGCGGCCCGTCCACAAATGGAACGAGTATCACTAGCACAGACGTCATGCTCAACAACAGCATTCGCTCACTCAAGTATTGGCCGTCCGTACTTCCCAACACCACGCTGCAAGCCCTGACCACCTGACATGGACTACCTACTCCGCTCAAATACAGAGTCCGATCTTGATGATGCGCTCATTGCCGCTGGCGTTGCTCAGGAAGTGACCGATGTGAATGGCGAGGTCACCGTCCAGCCCGTTGCGGGCATTACCCTTGACCGCATTGGACCGATCCCGCCAAGACTTAACTCCGAGGGCGAGGTAATTGGCCCTGGCGACAACCGCTACCACGCAAACCTCCGCGCCACCATTGAGCTGACCGAGGCCCAGGTGGAGGCTCTGCCGACCTTTACGCCCGAGCCGTCCGTCCCGTACCGGGTGTTCATTTGAGGATCGCCATACTGCTCGTCCTCGCGCTCGCCGCCTGCAACCCGGTCGCTCGCATCTCCGCAAACGCGACGGCGATCCGCAACGAGGCCGGCGCGCTCATCGACCACGGGAACGCCACGGGCGACCAGGTGGTGGTGCACGGCGCGACCCGCATCGACGCCGCCGCTGCGGCCATCCACGGCGACATCCCGTCCGTACAGGCGGTCACGCCGGCGTGGCTATCCACCCTCCAGTGGTGGGGCATCGCGGTGGCGGTCGCTGGCGTGGCATTCGTCCTGTGGCAGTCTGGCATTGGCACGGCCGTCCGCATCGCCATCGGCTGGCTTCCTCGGCGAAAGGTGGCTGCCGCCGAGCTTGCAGTCGATACACTTGATGAATCCCGTCCCGAGGGGGACAGGGAACTCGTCACGCTGCTCCGGGCGGACCCGGAGTTTGACGCGGCGTTCAAACGCGCCAAGGGGCGCAGAAAGAAACAGACATGATTCTCGCCGACTTTTTGGGTACGACCTGGTTCATCGCTCTCGTGGCCGTGATCGGCATCCTTGCCGGCGCTTGGCTGTACAAGAAGTTCGGGCATAAGCTCCACTGACCAGCCCGGAAGCGTTCGCGCTTACGGCACTGCGAGCGGGCGTGGCCTACGGGCTGCGCCCGCTGTTCCAAATGAAAACCCCCGCCCTTGGCTCCGTCGTGGGGCCGCAGGCGGGGGGAGGAGAGGATGGCAGGGTTAGCGGATTCGCAGGCTCGTGCCGCGTGGCAGGAGTGCTACGCCAGGGATCGTAGCACCCGCTGCCAGCGCCTCGCGCAGCGCGGCCTTGTCGGCCTCGACGCGCACGGCCTGGTACTGCGTGGGAAGCTGCTCAGGCGGCACGGTGACCTCGAGCGGCTGCGCGCCGCCGTTGGCCTGGACCGACAGCCGGAACCGGGCCGTCTCAATCTTGCCCTTCCCGGTGGCCTCCATCGCTTCCTTCAGGCGCTGCTTCAGGCGCTCAGCGAGAGCGTCGTCGGCAGCAGCAAGCTCGCGCAGACGCTTGGCCTCCTCGGTGCGTGCGTCTGCTCGGCTCCGCAGGTGCTGGATCAGGGCCGCGTAGTCATCGGCCTTGGACTCGAGCACCCCGGCGAGGCCGGCGAGGTGCTCGTCGAGCGCCGCCTGCGCTTCGACGGTGTCGCCAGCCCCGTCGAGGATGGCCTCAATCAAGGTGGCGATTTCGGTTTGAATGGCGTACAGGTTCATGGTGTATCTCCTCGTATGTTCAGAAGGGCAGTTCGTCAGCGTCGGTGGTGGTGGGGACAGGTGCGGATGCGGCTGCGGTGCGGATCACGCGCATGATGGTGAGCGAGTTCCCGACGCGTGCGATGTCAAGGCGCAGCTCGCTGTCGATGGCCTGCTCGCACAGGTCTGCGTACTCGGGGACGGTGGCGGCGATCCAGGCGGTGCCGTGCTCGCCGGCGGCCTGCACGGCAACGGGCTTGCCGGGACGGCGCACCACGTGGCGGATCAGGAACAGCCCCTCGTACTCGTCGGGGTACGAATCCGCAGGCGCGGGAGCGGCGGGTGCCGCCGACGCCACGGGGGCAGGCGCAGTCGCCTCCTGCGCGGCCTTGCGCTTGCGAACGGGCTTCGGGGCGTCGGCAACGGCTGGCGCGTCCTGGGGCAACGTAGCGGCCTCCACGGGTGCCGGCAGCGCCTGCACCACGATGGGCGGTGCGGCAGGGGGATTGTCCTGCTGCCCCATCTCCTCGGCGGTATAGAGGCCCGACAGCTCGGCCGGGAACGCCTTGCGGAGGGCGAGCGCCTCGGCGCACTTGGCGATCATCACGGATGGCATCTTGGGCCACATGCCCGAGAGGCTGCCGTCCTTCTTGCGCTGGGCGTACTCGCGGAACAGGGCGACGCCAGTGACCGCCTCGACGAAACCTTTGCGGTAGACGCCCACACGGGCGGCGGCGGGCGGCTCGTCGTGGAGCCACACGTCGGTCCACTGCCCGTCCGTCCCGCAGAACGCAACCGAGGTCTGCCCTGCGTATTCCCCGCTGCGCTGGGCAACCAAGCGGAAGCCGTCGATGCTAACCTGGGTCTGCATGACCTCGCGGCCAGCGCGGCTATCCCACCGCTTCACGGCGTAAATCTGACGGGCGAACGGATCAAGCCCGGTGCGGTCGCACACACTAAAGAACAGCTCCATCTCGTCGCGGCTCGCGCCCGAGCAAAGGGTGCGTGCGAGCAGCTCGCGCTTCTCATCGTCAAGTCGTGCCAATGCAGTCATCGTGTTCTCCTCTCGTGACTCGTCGCCTCGGGCACGCGCCCGATCACGACATGCACACTATACGGGAGCGTATTGGGTTTGTCAACCCCATACTTTCACGATTGTTTCGGCGCGTTCCCCGTACTCTTTGCACGCCGACAGGATGGCGACCTGGGAATCATCGACGTAAACAACCCCAGTCATGGCGTCCAAGGCAGCTCTGCACGCCTTGTCTAGGTCAGGCCGGCGGGGTGACATTGGTGCCGTGGCCTTGAGGATGCCCTTCGAGGTGTAGTGGCTGGCAGGGCGCACGAAACTGAACAGCAGTTCAACGGCCACGACACCCGTCGCCGGCGGTTCCGTCCACGCCTGCCGCGCCGCCAGCGCGAACACGGCGCGGTACGGCTTGACCTTGGCCGACGACTCGAGCAGCAGGATGCGCCCGCTCCTCAAGCGCACGGCACGCTTCGATCCTTGGGGGGCCGCTTCTCCGGGTACGCTAAAGGTAATCAATCACGTCTCCTGTGGTTCGTTTCGCGCAGCACGTAGGCGTTGACCTGGCGCATCGCTTTGGAAAGTTCAGTCCGCAGGTACACGACTTCCTGCATCAATTCGATGGTGAGTGGATCGTTCGTCCCGCTGTTTCGCACGCGGTCCACCACGTCCTCGTCGTATTCCCCTTTCCCCGGTTGCATCTCACCCCTCGCCTTCGTAGAGGATGCGACTGATGTGCGCTGGCATCACCGCCCGCAGCCGGCGTACTTCCTCGCGCAAACGTTCAATCTCATCGGCGGCACGGTGCATCACGAAGTCTGCGCCAGCATTCCCCCATGATCGCAGTTCAGTAACGATGTCTTGCTTGTCGCTCATTAGCCGTGACCCTTTGAGAATTGGACCATCTCATTCGTCAAGTCATCGAACCATTCAACGTCAGGCAGTCCGTTGCAACGGTGTTCCATGTACTGGCCGTTCTTCTGATGTACGACGCAGACATGGGTTCGGCCGGGCGAGACGGTGAAGATGACGCCATCGTCATCGACGGCGACGAACCCACGTTCGGTCTGCCCAACGGTGAAGCCTTGATCACGAAGGTGATCAATGACAACGAACATCTTTCCAGTGAGATCAGATACGCTCACTTGCCGTCCTCCTGTGGAAAGCAATCCCAGCCGTGGTCTTTCGCAATATCAAACGCATCAGGTTGCACATCGCGGGAGACTCGCCCGCAATACATCCGCCTCGCCTCGTCGCGCTCGGCGATCAGGCGTTCGATGGCATCGGCAGCCTCGAGCATGATCGACGGCGCAAGGCACTCGCTGTTCTTCCTCAGTCGGTTTACGATTTCGGATGTCATCGCATTCCTTTCAGGATGGCTGGCATGGGTCGGGGAGCGCGCTCCGCTCCGTCTTTCGTCAGCTCGCGCTTCTTGCGTTCCTCAATCACTTCCTTCTGCAGCTGCTCAATGCACTCCGCGATGGCGTCAAAGAACCGCGCTTCGGTGCGGCAGTATTTGACGAACTCGCGTTGACCGGGTGGCGTCTTCGCGGCGGCAGCCAAGCGCTCGTCGGCGCGCTTGTTGAGCAGGTGGATGGCGTGATCGACGTTCATCGGTTGTTCTCCAGTGCAGCAATTCTCTCACCGATCCATGCCATGCAATTGACGGCCATGCTGTTTCCGAGCGCCTTGTAGCGAGGCCCGTCCGGGCAGTCCTCAGCTTGCTTCTTGCGCCACGGGATGAGCGTGTAATCATCCGGAAATGCCTGGAGTCTTTCGCATTCTCTGGCTGTTAATCGGCGCACGGTCATGGCTGTTCCAACCATTGAATGCCCATTTCCATCGGAGGGGTCGGGATATCCGCGTTCTCCGCTGCCACCCTTGAGCGTTGCAGAAGTGTCGCTGAACGCCACCGCCGCGTGCGCCACCATCGGAGTGTTCCGTCCGCTTGCGTTGCTATTGGTGTTGACTGTTCCAGCGATGTTGTTACATCGAACTTCTCCAATTTGGTTTTGCTGAAATGCCACCGCCGGCGGCGATGGAATGCCAAGTCCGCTACCAACCTTGATTGTTGGCGTACTTCCATCTATTTGCCAATCAGGTTCGCTCATGTTGGAACTAAACGCCACCGCGTGGCTGTGTCCCTTCGTCACGGTGAACGACGGATCTCCGGACTGCCCGTATCCGAGTCCGCCGGATGAATGACCTTCGGTCATGTTCTGCGTGTCAATCGGGAAAGCCACCGCGACCGTTGTTGCCCGCGTGTCACCCTGATCGAACAGCGAGAGCGTGGGATTCACCTGCCCATCCACCCGGGTCTCGTCATCGGTCACGGACTGGGCGCGCTTGGACTTGGTGAACGGGACGGGCTGTCCGACCAAATGCGCATCTTCGTTTACGGGTGCCCAACCGCTGCTTCCTTGCATTCGACTAGTGAGCGTTGGAGAAACGTCACGAAATGGGACGGGTTGAACCACCACCGGATGGTTTATTTCATGAAAGCCAAAACTCCCGGTTGAAGCCCGCATGGCAGCAACGGCATCGTCCTGCTGTAAACCATCACGGTCATTCTGCCAGCGGTAGCCGATGGACTGCAACACCGCACCGAGGTTGTCCTTGTCCGGCATCCGCTGACCGCCGCCTGCATTCTGCTTCGTCAGCGTCCCGGCGCAGTCGCTTCCGTCCCACCAGCAACCGCCTCGAGCGCCGCCTTCAACATCGGAGGCAACGCCTTGCCCCTTCGCTCGGCGCGACGAAGAATCCCGCTGCACGCTTTCGCGCTCAAAGAGAACCTGGGCGGCACGCTCCCAGTCTCCAAGACATCCGACAACGAACACACGTCGCCGGCGCTGCGGGACGGCACGGGGATGCCCGTGTGTTCGCACCCATTGAGCGTCCAAGACCCTGTAGGCCCACCCATACCCCAGTTCCCCCAGCGCCCCGAGGAAGGAACCAAAATCCCGTCCTCCGTTGCTGGACAAAACACCGGGGACGTTTTCCCACACAACCCATTGAGGCCGTAGACGTGCAGCGATTGCAAGGTAGGTAAGCATGAGGTTTCCGCGTGGGTCTTTAAGTCCTTGCCGGAGTCCCGCAACACTAAATGACTAGCATGGGGTTCCAGCCACGAGAAGGTCAACTGCTCCGGGTTGAAGGGGCCATTGCTCATGCTTCGTCATATCTCCGAAATTGGGGACGTTGGGATAGTGGTGCGCGAGTACCGCGCTTGGGAATGGTTCGATCTCGCTGAAGCCAACCGGGGTCCAACCCAGGCCATGCCACGCAACGGTGGCCGCTTCGATGCCGCTGCATACTGACAGGTATCTCATCGTGTGCCTCGCTCAAGTTCGGTGCGAAACGCATCGCTTGCGGCAAGTTCCACAATCGCGGCAACTGGGAAGTCTGCCGGCGTATTGCTGCTAACGAGCATTGTGCCGTTCAATTTGATTGCCACCAGTTCCCACGAAATCAGACGCTGGAACGTGCTTGTGGTGCTGCCGTGCGGATGGAAGTATTCACGCGTGTCTTCCTCCCACTTCGCAGATACAACCGCTTCCACCAGGTTGTTGCCAAGGTATTCGTGCATATCGTCATTGCCTGGGAAGTAGTCCGACGTAACGTCTACGGTCATTTCGCGGTAGTTCACTTGAGCCTCCAGACGCGAATGAGGCGACCGTGCGACGCTGGCCGCCGCGAAGGAACGACCGTGCCAGTCCACACAAATTTCTCGTCGAACACGCTGCCGGCTGCATTGCCAAGTTCGCTGTAGTCCAAGCCGCTGAAAGCCATGAGACTTGCGACATCGTCGCTCGTGACGGTGCTGCCGTTGGATGCAATGAACGCGGCAAAGCCACGTGCTGCCGTAAGCAGTTCGCTGCGGCGGTCGGCCGCGAGCGCCTTGCCGACAGCCTTGCGACGCTCGGCCTCGATGGGGTCGAACAGGGTCATCGTTCCTCCTCCCTGCGCCGGAGCGCACTCAGGCTGAACACGCCGGGATCACGCAGCTCGTAGCCAATGTTCTGGATGTGCTCAATGCGAACGCCGAATGCGTCGCGTGCGGTATCGATGAGATAACTCACCGCCCGAGGGGTCACCTCCCATTTCATCGCAAGTTCGTTGCGCGTCATGGGCCGGCGGTGAAGCGTCTCCACCATCCACATGATGCGGTGCACGTACTGTGTTTGGCTGACCCTCACAGTGCGACCTCCGTGTTCGCGTGGACGGCGAGGAATCGCCGCTCGGCGATGTCCATGTCGATGACGGCAGCGTCGAACTCATGTTCGCTGTCTACGGGCGTTTCGCCCAGGCGCTTGTGTGCGCTCACGACTTCCATGCTGAACGAATCGCCCAGCTCGATCGCGCATGCAAGAAGCACGTCGTTGTGACGCTTGCGAAGGTCGTTGCGCTCAAGCAGGTTGGTAACGGTGTCTCGAATCTTCATCGTTCTCTCCTCGATGACGTGCGTGTTTCGGCAACGTGCCGCAACCCGCTCGCGTAGTGTGTCCATGCGTATATCGTCAGTCAAGAGGGAAGCCGTGAGAAATTCTGACAATTTTTTCTTACAACGTGAAATACTGGCATCGGCCGCTATGGTGCGGCAGCATGAGCGCAACGATCACGCAGCATCAGCCTGGATCGTTTACGGTCGAAATGGACTTCGACGGGGCCGTGCCGTCCGCCAACTGGTCGCAGGAATTCCTGCTGATTTCCGACGCCCATATCGACAACGCGCACGCCGACCGCCAGATGTTTGACCGCCACATGCGCCAGTGCCGCGAGCGCGGGGCGCAGTGGATTTCCAACGGCGATTTCCTGTGCTGCATGCAGGGCAAATGGGACCCGCGCAGTGACACTTCGGCCTGTCGGCCGGAACACCGCGAGGGCCGCTACCTCGACTCGGTCGTCACCACGACCGCCGACTACATTGCGCCGCACGCCGACATGGCGCTCCTGTTTGCCCCCGGCAACCACGAGACAGCCATCAAGCGCCGGCACGAAACGGACATGAACGAGCGCCTGGTTGAAGCTGCCAAGGCCCGCAACACGGCGTGCCATGCATATGCAGGAAGTTATGCAAACTGGGTGCGGTTCCTGGTGCGCGGCAAGGTACGCCGGCAAATCTTCGGGAACAGCATCGTGATGTACATGCATCACGGCTACGGCGGCGGCGGCCCGGTCACCCGTGGCACGATCCAGACTTCGCGCATGGCGGTCTACCTGCCCGATGCCGACATCATTTGGACGGGCCACACGCACGATGAGTGGATCATGCCGATCCAGCGGGCGCGGCTCTCCCTGCACGGTCGCCCCTACCTGGACCGCGTCCTGCACGTACGGTCGCCCGGATACAAGGACGAGTTCAGCGAACAGAACGGCTGGGCCGTCGAGAAGGGCATGCCGCCCAAGCCGAAGGGCGCGCTGTGGTTGCGGTTTTGGATGGAGTGTGCGCGGCGAAACGGCGTTTCAGGGCGTACCCTGCGCTTTGAAGTTCGTGAGGCGCAGTAACTAATTCCCAGATTCAGGAGCAAACATGCCAACGCCAGCCAAGGGCAAGAGATTCGTCAAGGTCGTCCGCAACGCCGAAACCGGGCGCACCCGCAAGGTGTCTTATGGTCAGGCCGGCAAGGCCAAGAGCGGCGGCGACCGCATCAAGCCGGGAACCGCCAAGGGCGACGCCTACTGCGCCCGCAGCTTCGCGCAGATGAAGGCGCACCCTGCGGCGGCACGCGATCCGAACAGCCCGCTGCGGCTTTCGCGTGCGAAGTGGAAGTGCAGCGGCAAGAACTCGAGAGGATAAACATCATGGCAAAGAAGACAGCAAAGCGCGGCCTGTACGCAAACATCAACGCACGACGTGCGGCCGGCACCAGCCGACCGAAGTCGAAGTCCACCGTCAGTCCCTCGGCATACAAGGCGATGAAGCGCGGATTCAAGTGAGGCCACCATGCGCGTCCGACTCGGCGGCAAGTATTGGACGCTGCGATTTGTCCCGAACATGCGGGACTACGGTGACATGCAAGACCCAGGCCACGTCGATGGTCGCATTATTCGCGTGGCAACCTGGCCGTCCGAGAAGGACCGATTGGATACCACCATCCATGAAGCCCTCCACTGCATCCGGCCCGAGCTTGACGAGCAAGCCATAGCAGATACGGCGACCGACATCGCACGGCTGCTGTGGCGTTTGGGCTACAGGCGCGAGCAGTAAAGTTCAAGAAAGTGGAAGTTGCGTACACGTTATTGAGACGTGTACACGCGATCATCAATCGAGCCAGTACACGTCCTCGCCGCGTCGGTACTTGGCGAGGTCGGCATCGCGCTTGTGCGACGTGAAGTGGAAATCCATGAATCGGCAGTAGTTGTTGGGGAACAGGAGATATCTGCCGTCCGACCGCTCAATGAGGTTGAGCGGCTTGTGCTCTTGGGGGTACCTGCTGAACCCATCCGCCCAGTCGATCACGATCCCGGTGTGCCGGCCGCAGAACCCGCGTTCCGGGCTGACGCCCATCATCGCTAGTCCCTCGAGATACTCCATGTGGACAACCTCGGCGTGGTCGCCCATTGCTCCCCACGGCTGGAGGTCGTGCGGTTCGCAGAAGCCAGGGAGCGCCTTGCGCTCGAATGCCTCCGCTCGAGCTGCGAGCTTGTGGAGCGGGACGCCGCACCATTCCGCGCCCGTCTCAAGCAGCACGTGTCCCGTCACGACTTGACCAGGCCTCGCGTAGATGGCGTGCCAAATCCCGCGTGTCGTGCCGGCTGGCATGTTGGGGCCGAGCGCCGTGTTGCAGACGTGCACGTACAGGTGAAACGGCAGATTTGCATGGCGAGGCATATGCGTGATGATATACTTCAATTGCGGAGACGTGGGTCTGCGGCTGTCGGAGGCCAACCACCCACATGCGCCGGCGCAGAAGGCCGCGAGGTACGACCGTCGGCAGCGCAGCATTGGGGTAGCAACAACCTTCCGCCGGGACAGGGCGCGACGCTGAAAGCACGCGCTGCTGTCTCATGCATGTGTCGATTCCATGTACGCGGCAATTTCCGGTACCGGAAAGAACACGGCCTGGGACTTGCGTCAACCAGGCCGCGCTTCCGGGGGCTAAATTGTCGGGCATAGCCTGCACGCGCAGACTATCGCAAAAACGAACGCCCGACAAGCGAATGGTACAGGGAAGTATCACCCTGTCAAATGAAATCGGCGTGAGTCGAAACCCACGCCGTTTCATGCGCTTGCATGTTGGCACCGAGGTGCTATCATGCGGGCGTCTAATTCCTGCGCGGTTGCATTGTACCGTACCTGGCCTCAGGGTCAACAATGCCGCAACACGTTCCCGGCGCGGTAGGGGAGCATGGATGTAGTCGCAGGGGTTTGACCCTACCCTGCGCCACCGAAAGGTGCGCTCCCCCACGAAGGTAGCGGCTGGCAATCCTCCAGCGAAATGGTGAAATTCGTGGCTTCGACCGATGCGCGGCTCCGCGTGGGCTGGTTGAACGTGGCCCCCTTTGGGGGTCATGCTTCCCTCGCGCTCACCGTGTGAACTGATATCAACCTGAACGTCCCCTGCGATGAGCCGCCGCGGAGCGAAGCACCTGCGGAGCGCAGCAGAGCGGCGGCGCGAAAGGCCGGATCGGATTCACTTCCTTGCGGATACATCCGCATCGTTCTCTCCTGAACGTCATTCCCCACGCTAGCAGCCGGGAGTGCCTGTCTGTATACTCCCGCGTATGCAAACGATCACATGGATGGACAATCGGAATCTGATGGGGGAACTGTGGCCGAAGTGGATGCTCGAGCCTGAATTGTCGCGGCTCTTGAACGAGCGATGGGGGTCGCTGCACCAGGACAAGCTGCGCGAATGCATTCGCCAGCACCGCCTCGAGCGCGACACGAAGCCGGACATCGCTGCGATTCACAAGGCGTACTGCGCGATTGTGCCACAGGCCGATGTCCTTGCGCGTGGCGAAGTCGTGCAGACTCGGCGCGATGCGACCTCCTTGCAAGGCCCGTCGCCGGCGGAGTACGCGGATTGGGACGCGTGGGCGAAGGAGGTGCTAAAGACCGCAACTGCCGCGGAGATTGATGCAGCGAAGGAGCGCCTCGGGATCAGCCCCGACACGCACCGCGTGCTGGCCGTCGCCATCGAATACTGCCGCAAGAACCCACAGAGAACGTAGCACGGCACGGTAAACTGCCGCCATGCGACGGCGGCGACATCCCATTCTGCTCGCCAACATGGAAGATTGTTTACTTGGGATCATGTACCCAAAGTCCACTGAACGGTCAGGAATACCCGTCGCCGTATATTCCGCAGACATGATCGCGGCACGCCTGCGCGACGAGCACGAAATGTCCATCGGCGAAGCCCGCACGTTCGTCACCGACAACATCGAAACCAACGAACTCGGCCCAGGCACGCCGCGTCTCATCTGGGCGGCAACCTCCGAAGATTTCGGCGAGCCCCTGTGCAAACCCTGATATACTTTGGGAAATGGATATTAGTTCGTATGACGATTTCAAGGCAGCCGTGACCACGGCTGTCGTCGCACAGGGCCGAACCCGCAGCCAGGTCGCACGCGACCTCGAGCAGCAGGGCAAGCTTCGAGCGCATACCGTGATGTGCTTGCTGTCCACCGCGCCCGTCATCGGGAAGCGCACCGCCACCTTCGATTCCGCTATCACGCTTGCAGATGCAGCAGGACTACGGATCACCCTTACCGCCAAGGAAGCCACGTAATGCCAAGCAAGTCGCCGGCCCAGCGCCGTCTGATGCAAGCAGCCGCCCACTCCCAAAGCTTCGCAAAGAAGGTGGGAGTCCCCATGTCAGTCGCAAAGAAGTTCAACCGCGCAGACGTGAAGGCAAAGGGCAAGAAGCGCAAGTGAGAAAGCTCGCGGCCTACGGCGAGAACGGCCGCCGCGTGGGGGAAACACACCACAATGCCACGATCCCAGAGGCCATCGTCCAAGAGATCCGCGAACTCCACGAAGAACACCGCTGGGGATATCGTCGTATCGCCAAGCACCTCGGACTCCGCTGGACCACTGTCAGCAAAATCTGCCGATACCAGCGTCGCGCCTGTCTCCCAGCCGACTGGAAACGCCCTCGTCAAGCGAAAGATAGGCCGGCCGCCTGAGGCCGTGCCGGAACACCACGCCGACGCCCTCGTCGCGTGGCTGTCAAACGGCAAGCCCCTGCGCGAATGGTGCAGGCAGCCGGGGAACCCGGAATGGCGCACCGTGTACCACTGGATGGACAAGGATGAAGACTTTGTGGCACGCATCGCACGCGCACGCGAGGACGGCCACGACGTGATTGCCGACCAGTGCGTGACTCTTGCCGATACGCAGCCCCTTGACCAGACCGAGGTTGCGTGGCGCAGGCTCCAGGTCGAGACGCGCCTGAAGCTCCTTGCCAAGTGGAACCCCAAGAAGTACGGCGATAGGCAGCAGCTCGAGCATGGCGGTGGCATCAGCCTGAACGTCATCACGGGCGTCCCCGATGCGTAAGACCATCCGCCTCGGCTACGACCCGCGTGAATGGCAGCGGCGGTGCCACCTCGAGCGCCGGCGGTTCACCGTCCTCGCCCTGCACCGACGCGCTGGCAAGACCGAACTCGCACTCATGGAGCTGCTCCACCGGGCAGTCAAGTGCACGTCGGATCTCGGGTTCTTCGTATACGTCGCGCCATTCCTGAAGCAGGCCAAGGCCATCGCCTGGGCGCGATTGAAGCAGAGGATTGACCCGTTCATTCGCACCGGGACCGTGGATGTGAACGAGGCCGACCTCGCCGTCACGTTCAAGCACAACAAAGCCACGATCCGCCTGTTCGGTGGCGACAACCCCGACGCCCTGCGTGGCGTGCGCCTCGACGGCTGCGTCATCGACGAGGTCGCGCAGATCAAGCCCGAGGTATGGGAAGCCATCATCCAGCCAGCGCTCTCCGACCGCCGCGGCTGGGCGCTGTTCATCGGCACACCCGCCGGAATCAACATGTTCAGCGAGCTGTACTACCGCGCCGCGAGCGGCTCCCTCGATGATTGGTATGCGGCGAAGTACACGGTATACGACACTGACGCGCTCGCGCCCGACGAAGTGAAGCGCCTGGAGCGCGACATGCCCGAGGCGGCGTTCGCACGCGAGTACCTGTGCGACTTCAGCGCGGCCGGCGACGATCAGCTCATCAGCCTCTCCGACGCCGAGAACGCGTCGCAGCGCGAGTACCAGGACGGCGACATCATCGACCAGCCGCTCATTGTCGGCGTTGACCCGGCCCGATTCGGGGACGACCGCAGCGTGATTGTCTTGCGCCAGGGGCTACGCATGGAGAAGCCCATCGTTCACCACGGCATCGACAACATGGCGCTGGCGGCGGCCGTTGCCAACGTCATCGAGGACCGCGACCCGGACGCCGTGTTCATCGACGCCGGGGCAGGCGCGGGCGTAATCGACCGCCTGCGGCAACTCGGATACGACGTAACTGAGGTGCCGTTCGGCGGCAAGGCCACCTACGCCAACCTGTTCTTCAACAAGCGCACCGAGATGTGGTGGGCCATACGCGAATGGATACAGGCGGGTGGTTCGATCCCGAACGACATCACGCTCAAGCAGGAAATCAGCACGCCGATCTACTGGTACGACGCTGCCGGCAAGCGCGTGCTCGAGTCGAAGGACGAAATCAAGAAGCGGCTCCAGGGCGGCGGAAGCCCGGACATGGCCGACGCGCTGTGCCTGACGTTCGCGTACCCGGTATCGAAGATGCTGCCACGCGAGGTGCGCGAGCGCATCGACACGCGGCCGACAGACTACGACCCGTATGAGCAGGTGAGTACCCGTAACCGTTAGACGGAGGTCTACAGTCATGGTCAGGCAAGCGAACGAGCAGGACATCGAGGCCATTGTTGACATGGGCATGGAGTTCATGTCAGGCACGAAGTATGCGAACGTGCTGCCCATGTATAGCGATGACGCACGCGCAGCCATCATCCAGCTTGCTTCGGTGGGCCGCGTCTGGGTGGCAGAGATTGATGGCCGCATTCGCGGGTTTATGGCTGCGTCCATCGTCCCGTGCTGGTTCAACCCCAGCTCGCGCATCGCGCTCGAACACGTCTGGTGGATGCAACCCGACTTCCGCAACCGCCCGGAAGGCATCCGCATGCTGCTCGAGTTTGAACGGTGGGCGAAAGAACAAGGGGCGCAAGTCGCCTGCATGTCCGACATCGTCCTCGAAGCCGGCAGTCCGGCAGGGTCGATCCTCCAAAGGCTCGGCTACGAGGTGAGCGAACGCACTTTTATGAAGGTCATCCAATGTTCAACCGCAGCATCCGACGAATCCACGACCTCTCCTCACGCCGCGAGCGACATTTCGTTGTCAGCGGACTGACCGCGCTCGGCACCGCACTCGGCGCAGGCGCAACGAACGCACTCGCGGCTGGCCTGGCAGCCACTGCCGCCGGCACAGCAGCGGCAGGAACGGGCTACAGCATCGCTGCCGGCGAGCGTGGCGCGTCCATGCAGCGGCAGGCGATGAGCCAGCAGAAGAAGGCGCAGGACGCCGCCGCGGCCGCAGCGCGCACCCAGCAGCGCCGCAGTCAGCAGTCGATGGCCGCCGCCAACCGCGCCGAACCAGCCGTTGCCGACATCATGGGCCGCGCCGCCGCCGAGATGGGTGGCGGTCCCTCGAGCACCATGCTCACCGGGCCGATGGGCGTCAACACGCAGGAACTTCAGCTGGGGCGCACGTCGCTCCTCGGGGGCTAAATGAGCGAGTACACCGGAGACAACTCGTCGTATCCTGGCGCTCCCACGCGGGATCGACTGTTCACCCGGTGGGGCCAGCTCAAGAGCGAGCGTGCGTCGTGGTTTGCGCACTGGCAGGAACTCACGTCCTACATCCTGCCGCGCAACGGACGCTACTTCCGCCAGGATCGTGACCGCGGATACCGCCGTCACAACAACATCTACGACTCCACGGGTACCCGCGCACTGCGCATCCTTGGTGCTGGCATGATGTCAGGCGCAACGTCGCCGGCGCGCCAGTGGTTCCGCCTCGCCACGCCGGACCCGGAACTCAACTCCTACGAGCCTGTCAAGTTGTGGCTCGATGACGTGACGAAGCGCATGCAGCGCGTGTTCCAGAAGTCGAACACCTACAACGCGCTGCACCAGATGTACGAGGAACTCGGCACGTTCGGCACCGCAGCCACCATTCTGCTTCCCGACTACCAGACGGTCATCCACCACTACCCGCTGACCTGCGGCGAATACTGCATTTCGACCGACGCGAAAGGCCGCGTTTGCACGCTGTATCGAGAGTTCGAGATGACCGTCTCGCAGGTCGTGAAGGAGTTCGGCCTCGAGAAGTGCAGCGTGTCGGTGCAGAACATGTACCGCACCGGAAACCTCGACCAGTGGGTGCCAGTGATTCACTGCATCGAACCGCGTGCAGACCGCGACATGGGCAAGCGCGACGCCAAGAACATGCCCTGGGGTTCGTATTACTTCGAGGTCGGCGGCGAGGAAGGCGTGTTCCTGCGCGAGAGCGGGTTCCAGTATTTCCCGGCGCTCTGCCCGCGTTGGTCCGTGGTTGGTGGCGACATCTACGGCAACAGCCCTGGCATGGAGGCGCTCGGAGACATCAAGCAGCTCCAGCACGAGCAGCTCCGCAAGGCGCAGGCCATCGACTACCAGACGAAGCCGCCCCTCCAGGTGCCGGCGTCCATGAAGAACCGCGACGTGGAAACGCTCCCGGGCGGCGTGTCGTACTACGACGGCCAATCCAACGGGATCAAGACCGCGTTCGAGGTGAACCTGAACCTTCAGTACCTGCTGAATGACATCGTGGACTGCCGCGAGCGCGTGCGTGGTTCGTTCTACGCGGACCTGTTCCTGATGCTCGCTAACACCCCGAACACCCGCATGACGGCCACCGAGGTCGCCGAGCGCCACGAGGAGAAGCTCCTCATGCTCGGGCCTGTCCTCGAGCGCCTGCACAACGAGCTGCTGTCTCCGCTGGTTGACATCACGTTCACGCGCATGGTTGCTGCTGGCGCACTGCCGCCCGCCCCGCAGGAATTGCAGGGAATGGACCTGAACGTCGAGTTCGTGTCCATGCTGGCGCAGGCTCAGCGTGCCATCGGCACCAATGCCGTGGACCGTTTCGTCGGCAACCTCGGTGCTATCGCCCGCATGAAGCCGGACATCCTGGACAAGTTCGACCAAGACCAGTGGGCCGACGTATACGCCGACATGCTCGGCGTGGACCCGTCGCTCATCATCGCCGACAAGGAAGTCGCGGTCCTGCGCGATGCGCGCAATCAGGCGATGGCTGCGAAGGAACAGGCTGCCGCGATGCAGCAGACCTCGCAGAGCGTCAAGAACATGGCGCAGGCACCGACCGGGCAGCAGAACGCGCTGACCGACGTGATGAACATGTTCTCGGGGTACGGCTCGCCCTCTGGTGTTGAGGTCTAACAGTACCCGTAAGCATTAGCCACAGGGATACAGTCCCGCCGTGAGCAACTACGACCCCCTCGACTTGCGGGGCCAAGAGCGTGACCGAGCCAACAAAGAGCTTCGTGATCGCCTTGACCGACAGAACGAGGAGGCCGACGTGAAGTGGCTCATGTCTAGCAAGCGCGGCCGACGCATTGTGTGGCGGCTGCTGGACCAGGCGGGCGTGTTCCGCAGTTCCTTCAACACCAACGCGATGTCGATGGCATTTGCGGAGGGTGGCAGGAACTACGGGCTACGGATGCTCGGCATGGTCCACGCGCTTTGCCCGGACCAGTATCCGGCAATGATGAAGGAACAGGCACACGATGAACGAACCAACGATGATGGAAACGGCTGAAACCAACACTACAGCCGCTCCCGCATCCGATGCTGCCGCAGTTGTCTCGGCGACGGCCGAGAAGCTGTACGGTGGCGAGCAGAAGGCGACCACGACCCAGGGCCAGCAAGCCGCAGATGCGGCCGCTGCCGGCAAGGTTCCTGAAGCCAACGACGCCAAGGCCGCCGAGGCACCCGCCGACGCCAAGCCGACCGCGCCGGAAACCTACGAGTTCAAGGCACCGGAGGGTCAATCATTCGACTCCGAGGTCATTGCTGAATACTCAAAGGTGGCGAAGGAACTGAACCTGTCGCAGGAAGCCGCGCAGCGCGTCCTTGACGCAGTCGGCCCCAAGCTGGCTGAACGTCAGGCGGCGCAGATCGAGGCAGTTCGCAACGGATGGTCCGACAGCAGCAAGGCCGACAAGGAGTTTGGCGGCGAGCGTCTGTCGGAGAACCTGTCCGTGGCGAAGAAGGCGCTCGATGCGTTCGGCACCACCGAACTCCGCAGCCTGCTCAACGAGTCCGGCCTCGGGAACCACCCGGAAGTGATCCGGTTCATGTTCCGCGCCGGGAAGGCGATCAGCGAGGACAGCATGGTCACGGGCACCAAGGGCGAGGCCAAGTCGGCCGGACCCCGCTCGTTCAATGACCTCGCCGACGCCATGTACTCCTCCAGCACCTAAACCCACGAAAGGGAAACCACAATGGCAGTTCTTTCCAGCACTAACCTGACGCTCGCCGACTGGGCGAAGCGCACTGATCCCGAGGGCCGCGTTCCGGTCGTCGCGGAACTCCTCTCGCAGTCGAACGAGATCCTCGAGGACTGCGTGTTCAAGGAGGGCAACCTGCCCACCGGCGAGCGCGTCGTCATCCGCACCGGCCTGCCGGCCGTGTACTGGCGCGCCCTCAACCAGGGCATCCCGAACAGCAAGTCGCAGACTGCCCAGGTTGATGAAGCCTGCGGCATCCTCGAGGCTCGCAGCGAGGTCGATAAGGATCTCGCCATGCTGAACGGCAACACCGCGCAGTTCCGCCTGTCCGAAGACGTGGCCTTCCTTGAGGCCATGAACCAGACGCAGGCGGTCACGATGTTCTATGGCAACCCCGCCATCGAGCCGAAGTCGTTCCTCGGCCTCGCGGCCCGTTACTCGGCGGCCCCTGGCTCGTCGGGCGTCGGCCAGAACATCATCGAAGGCGGCGGCACCAGCACCGACAACACCTCGGTGTACCTCGTTGTCTGGGGCGACAACACCGTCTACTGCCCGTTCCCGAAGGGTTCGACCGCTGGCCTCATGCACGAGGATCTTGGCGAGCAGACCGTGTATGACGGCAACAACCGTCTCCAGGCTTACGCCACCCGTTACCAGTGGAAGAACGGCCTGGTCGTGAAGGACTGGCGCTACGTTGTCCGCATCGCCAACATCGACGTGAGCGATCTCGTTGGTGCGACCGGAACGCAGGCCAATACCGCTGCTACCGATCTCATCAAGCTCATGGCACGCGCCATGTACCGCATCCCGAACATGTCGATGGGTCGCGCTGCGTTCTACATGAACCGCACTGTCCACAGCGGACTTGCCGTGAAGGCAATGGATCGCAGCCAGAACGTTCTGGCCGTGAACCAGGGTCTGTCGCAGTTCGGTACCCCCTATTCGTGGCTGTCGTTCCTCGGCGTTCCGTGCCGCCGTGTCGATGCCCTCATCAACGCAGAAGCCCGCCTTACCTAATAGGTAAAGCAGAAAGGACACACAATGATTCTTGATAACAACCTTCGCCTCGGCAGCGTCACGCTGACCGCAACCGGAACCTACGACTTCCCCGATGTCGTGGATCTCCGCAACAACACCGCGTACACCGCAACCGCAAGCGGTTCGCTGTACACCGTCGCACAGGGAAACCAGAACGTGGAACTCTCGGAAGGCACGACGCTGTACGTCGTGTTCACTGTGACCACGGCTCTCGCCGCTAGCACCGACCCGATCTATCAGGTCGTTCTGGCGGATGACACTGGCCTTGACACCAACGTCGTGGTGATTGGCGAATACAGCCCTTCAACGGCTATCGCGGTTGGCACGCAGGTCGTGATCCCGATTGGCTCGCAGCTGCTGACCACCGCGCAGAAGCGTTACCTCGGCGCGAACGTGGTGACCTCTGCCGGCAGCGGCTCTGGCGTCATCTCCGCCGACATCGTCCTGAACTACCAGGACGGCAAGAAGTTCTACGCTTCTGGCTTCACGGTTGCCTGATAGGAGCTATCCATGCCGAAGGTCAAGGCCAAGATTCTCTGCTTCGTGGACAACGGGCTGCGCCAGCCCGGAGACGTGTTCGAGTACAACGGACCGCGCAACCACCACCTCGAGTACATCGAAGAGGTGGGCGCGGAAACCGAACCGACTGTTTCCGATGCACCGCAGCGCCGTCTCCGCAAGGGCAAGATGGCTGAGTCCGCAGGCACGGAGTGAGCTTGTAACGAGTTAGTGAACAGGGAGGGGCGTCGGCGGGAAACCACGGCGCCCCTCCCTTCCTACGGGAGGAGCGAATAATTTGCCATCGGTCGTTGAAATTTGCAACCTCGCCCTCGCGCACCTCGGCGATGACGCCACCGTCGCAAGCATTGATCCGCCGGAGGGATCAGCACAGGCAGAGCACTGCGCCCGGTTCTACCCGGTCGCACGTGACATGCTTCTCCAGATGCATACGTGGTCGTTCGCATCGCGGCGCGTCAGCCTCGCGCAGGTGACGATGCCGTACACCATGTGGAAATACGCATACGCATGCCCTGGCGACATGATGACCGCCGTGGCCGTGCTGCCGCCCGAGGCAGAGAACGATTACACGGTGCGTGCGTATCCCGCCGACCGCTACGGTTTCGGATGGACGAACCCGCCGATCACGACCGCCGGCGTGTACGTGCCGCAGGAATACGTGATCGAGACGGACACGCTCGGGAACAAGATCATCTACACGAACCAGGAAACCGCGCTCCTGCGCTATCAGGCGCTGGTGAGCGACCCGACCAAGTTCGACCCGCTGTTCACCATTGCATTGTCATGGCAGCTCGCGTCGTTCCTTGCCGGCCCGGTCGTCAAGGGTGAAGAAGGCGCACGGCAGGGGCAGCGATGCCTGCAGATGGTCGCCATCTACCTCGGACAGGCACGCGCATCCGACGCAAGCCAGCGCGACGTGAAGCCCGGTCACATCACCTCCTGGATCTCTGGACGCTGACATGGCGCTTACCCGAACCTACACGCGGTCATTTGCCGGCGGCGAAGTGTCGCCGGAAATGTGGGGCCGGATTGATGACGTGAAGTTCCAGACAGGCGCAGCGAAGTTGCTCAACTTCATCGCGCTTCCGCAGGGTCCGGCAGAGAACCGACCAGGCACGGCATTCGTGCGCGAGGTGAAGGACAGCACGAAGCGCACGCGTCTGATCCCGTTCACGTTCAGCACCACGCAAACGCTGGTGCTCGAGCTTGGCGCGGGGTACTTCCGGTTCCACACGCAGGGCGCGACGCTTGGTCCTGGTACGCCAGCGGCTTATTCAACGACAAAGACCATCACTGCCGTCAATACCGGGACGGAGACGTTTACAAGCAACGCGCACGGATACGCAAACGGAACGCCAGTGCAGGTGTCGGCGACAACCACGTTGCCCGCACCGCTTGTAGCCGCTACCACGTACTACGTTATCAATGCTGCGGCAAATACTTACCAGTTGTCCCTGACCGCGACCGGGTCTGCAATCGACATCACGACTGCTGGCAGCGGAACGATCACGTCCAACCAGGTCTACGCGGTCGGAGATCTCGTCTCGTCTGGAGGCGTGAACTACTACTGCATTCTTCAGGCAGTCAATCAGACGCCTCCGAACGCGACGTACTGGTATCCGCTGCCGGCGGGGATCTACGAGATCCCGAATCCCTACGCCGAGGCCGACCTGTTCGACATTCACTACGTGCAGTCTGCCGACGTGCTGACGCTCGTACACCCGAACTATGCACCGCGTGAGTTGCGCCGGCTGGGTGCAACCACGTGGACGCTGACTACGATATCGTTTGCTTCGACCGTCACTTCGCCGTCGAGCGTGACAGCGACTGCAAACCGCGGCGAGGCTCTTGACCTCATCGGATTCACGTCCGCTTCCCCTGGCGTCGCGCATACGACCGCGCCGCATGGATTGTCAGTTGGAGATCCGGTGTACCTTGACGGCGGAACGTGGACGAATCCGTTCCCTGATGACTACTACATCGTTTCTCACATAAGTGCCGGAGACAAGTTCCGCGTCCGCACATACAGCAGCGGAATCGAACTTGATACGACATCCTATGGAACGTGGTCGAGCGGCGGATACGTGCAGTTTGGCGACAAGTCGCTGGACTTCACCAGTTACTACGTCGTCACCACAATTGCTCCGAACGGAATCGACGAGAGTGCGCCGAGCGCGGCTGCAACCGCGAACAACAACCTCAACGCGCAGGGATCGAGCAACACGATCTCGTGGTCGGCCGTGTCTGGCGCTGCTCGCTACAACATCTACAAGCGTCAGAATGGGCTGTATGGCCTGATCGGACAGACCGACCTGACGACGTTCACTGACAACAACATCGGTCCCGATCTCGGAATCACGCCGCCAATCGTCGATACCGTATTTGCGTCAAGCGGGAACTACCCTGGCGCAGTCAGTTACTTCGAGCAGCGCCGCGTGTTCGCAGGCACGACCAATGCGCCGCAGACGCTGTGGATGACGCGCACCGGAACCGAGAGTGACATCTCCTACCACATCCCGCTTCTTGACACCGACCGCATTGCATTTCGTGTCGCCGCACGCGAGGCCAACACGATCCGTCACCTCGTCCCGCTGACGCAGCTTCTCGCGCTGACGAGCGCCGCCGAGTGGCGCGTCAGCCCGGTGAACAGCGATGTGATCTCGCCGACCACCATTTCGGTGCGTCCGCAGTCATACGTTGGTGCAAACAACGTGCAGCCATCCATCGTGAACAACACGGTGGTGTACTGTTCTGCGCGTGACGGCCACGTGCGCGAGCTTGGCTATTCCTGGCAGGCAAGCGGGTTCGTGACTGGCGACCTGTCGATCAGGTCAACGCACCTGTTCGACAACTTCGACATCACGGACATGTGCTACAGCAAGGCTCCGCAGCCGCTGCTGTGGTTCATCTCAAGCACGGGCAGCATGCTCGGGCTGACGTACATCCCAGAGCAGCAGATCGGCGCATGGCACCAGCACGAAACGGACGGCGACTTCGAGACGTGCGCTGCCGTTGCCGAGGGTGCCGAGGACCGTCTGTACGTCATCGTCAAGAGGACCATCGGCGGGGTGACTAAGCGGTACGTCGAACGGTTCGCTAGCCGGCAGATCGGCGACATCGAAGATTGCTTCTTCGTGGACAGCGGCCTGACCTACGACGGCACGAACACGACTGCGACCACGGTGACGGTGACTGGCGGCACGACCTGGGGTCCGGCCGACGTGCTGACGATCACGGCGAGCAGCGCACTGTTCCAGTTCCCTGCAACCACGGACGTTGGCGACGCCATCGTCCTGACCGATGCGAACGGGAACACGTACCGCCTGACGATCCTGTCCACGACCTCCACCACGGTGGCGACGGCACGGACTGATCTCGTGCTGCCCGTAGCCCTGCGTGGCGTGGCGACGGCAGTATGGTCGTTCGCACGTGACACGGTGGCCGGCCTGACGCACCTCGAAGGCAAGACCGTCAGCATCCTTGCGGACGGTGCCGTGATGCCGCAGGTGACGGTTACGGGCGGGGTGGCCGTATTGCAGCGTGCAAGCACGGTCGTCCATGTGGGCCTTCCCTACGTCAGCGATCTCGAGACGCTCCCGATGGCGCTCCAAATGGAGGCGTTCGGCCAGGGGCGTGCCAAGAACGTCAACGAGGCATTCCTGCGCGTTTACCGCTCGAGCGGAATCTTCGTCGGCCCAAACGCTGACAACCTCGTTGAGGCCAAGCAGCGAACCACGGAGCCATACGGTTCGCCGCCCGCGCTCAAGACGGACGAAATCAGTGTCAAGCTCACGCCGACGTGGCAGCAGGCGGGGCGCATCTATGTGCGCCAGTCTGACCCACTTCCTCTCACCATCGTCGGATTGACCCTTGAAGTGAGCATCGGAGGCTGACATGGCAGTCGTACAGGTTCCATTCTCCACCAGTCCAATCGGACCGACCCTGCTGACCGGGCAGTCGTATGCGGTCGGCGCTGGAACAACGTCCCCGTCATTCACCTCGCAGTTTGCCCAAGCCATGACGGTTGCTGGTCCCATCGCGGGGGTCTTTGGTTCGATCACTGGCGCCATTGGCGCGTTCTACGCGGCACAGAGCCAGCAGAACCAGCTCAAGATGCAGGCGCAGAACCAGCGGTTTGCGGCCGAGATGGGCCGAATCAACCAGCGATCTGCCGAGTTCACGGCAGGGCAGATTGGCCGCGAGGGCGCGGCTCGGTTCGGGCAGTATTCCATGCGTGCTGGGCAGGCGCGTGCGAGCGCGCAGGCAGCACTTGCTTCACGCGGTGCCGTCCTGGGCGTGGGCAGCGCCAAGGAAATCATCGGCAGCATGGACCTCGTCAAGGAAATCGACCGCCTGAACATCAACGCGTCCACGGTGCGCGAGCAGGAGGCCGCAAGGTTGCGGGCCTTCAACATCGGAGTCGGTGCCACGATGGCCGACATTTCCGCGCAGAACCTCCAGTCCACCGCCAACACGATCTATCCGGGCCTCGCTGCCGGCACGAGCCTGCTTGGCAGTGCGACCGAAATCGCCACTACCTGGGCGCGCAACCGCCGCATCGAGGAGTTGCTCGAGGGCGTCTCCACGCAGAGGATCTGACCCATGCCGACCGTACCCACCAGCTTCATCCCGCAGGTCGCTCCGCAGGGGGCCGGCGACATCGGCGACTTCGCCGCCCCCGGCATCGTTCCCGCTGAAAACCTGGCAGCGCCGCAGGTCGCACGGTTTGGTCAGCAGCTCACGCAGACGGGCATGGCGGCGTTCCGGCTCGGCTCGGCGATCCAAGACGGTATCGACGAGGCGAAGACCAAGGAAGCCGACGTAGCGGCCGGCAGGGGCATGCAGGCGGTGGCCGATAAGTATTCGTCCATGATCGGCAAGGATGCCGAGGTGAACTACGACGCCATGCAGGCCGAACTCTCCCAGGCGGGGCAGTCGGCGATGGGCATGCTTGACAACGACGTGCAGCGTCGGATGCTTTCCCCGATCCTTGCGCGCAACATGGGCATCTTCCAGAGCCGCATGGGCCAGCACCGCGTGCAGCAGCTTCGCGTCTACCAGACGAATGAGGCCACGGCCCGCGCCGAATTGAGCGCCGACTACGCCATCCAGGCGTACTCGCAGCGCGGGCTGACGGATGCAGAGGGTCGCCCGGTCGGCCTGATTCAGTATGCGGCCAACGCCGATACCGCCGTCGATGAGATCCGCAAGGCCGGCCAACTGATGGGCTACGCGCCTGACTCGGCGCAGATGAAGCAGCTCGAGCAGAAGGTATACGACCGGATGGCGGTCGGGATCGTAAATGGTCTGATGGCCGAGAAGAACTACGCGGGTGCCAGCGAGTTCCTGTCCGACTCCGCGACCGTGGATAGCCTCGACGGCAAGACTCGCCAGGCGCTCGCGGATTCCGTTGATGCAAACCGTCAGCGGTCGGTGGTTGGCGAACTGGCAGCGAGCATCAAGGACACCGGGCTTCTGATGTCCAAGAGCGACCCGGATACCTACTGGCAGCAGAAGGACGGCCCGGTCGAGCCGCCGACGACGTTGCGCGAAGCGTTGGTCCTAACCGATCAGATTGCGGACGACCAGACTCGCAAGTTTGTCCAGGCTGAATTGCGGACGCAGTTCGCGCAGGATGATGCCCTGATTGAGCAGGAATACCGCACGCTGATTGACAACACGGAGCAGTTCCTCGCCGTGCCTGGGAACAGCCTCGCCGATATGCCGGCAGATCAGTTCGGCCGGCTCCGGCCCGTTGACCGAGCAAAGTACATGGCAGGCCAGCGGCAGCAGGACGAGATGACGGTGATGGAGCAGGTCGCACGTAACCCGGCGCTTGTCGCTGAGGGCGACTGGCTTGAGCGCAACCGCAACAAGATGACGCATTCGACTTTCGTCAAGCTGATGTCGGAGCGCACCAAGCCGGATCGCATCGTCGCCGCGACCATCGACGCAGATCAGCTCGAGTCCACGCTGCTTCGGAACGGATTCAACAAGATCGCCAATCCTCCACGTGGTGATGATGCAGCGGCTGCACAGTCGCTCTACATGCGCGACAACGTCAAGACGCTCATCAACGCCGAGCAGGAGCGCGTCGGCCGCCAGCTCTCACGCGACGAGAAGCAGCGCATCATTGACCGCACCGTTCTTGACAAGGTGTTCGTCAGCCGATGGGGTCGTGATCCCGAAGTGCCGTTTGCGTCGATAGCACCTGGTGAACTCGCACAGGCATATGTGACCGTGGACAAGCAGGACATCATGCTCCGCGATATCCCGCCGGCACGCATGACGCAGATCCGCACCGCGCTTGAGCGTTCTGGACTCCCGACTGACATCCGCAACATTGCGGAGGCTTGGCTCCGCGCAGGCAAGCCTCAATGATCGAACCCGATATCAACCAGCAGATGGCGCGTTTCGCGCCTTCCCAGAATCCCACGGACCCCGGTTTCGACGCCATTGAGAAGGCGGTCGCTGGCATGTCTGGCGTCCCGATGCCAGCGCCAGAACCTGTGGACATGGACATTGATCGCGCCGTGCAGGACATTGCCGCGCAGCGGAAGCAGGACATGGCATCCTCGCTCATGGCTGCATCCGAAGTGAACCCAGACGAAGCAGCGCAGGCCGATGTTCTTGGCAAGCGGTTCGGCGTGGGGCAGGACATCGCGCTGCGGAACATGGCAGAAATGCGCCGGCAGGCGATGGTCCAAGACACGGAGCGCATGGATCTCCTGCGGAAAGACCCGGTCCTCGCCAGATACATCGCCGACCGTGAGTTTGCCGCGCAGGCGAGCGACGATGTCGGTGTCCTGTCCATGCTTCGACCGCTGGTGCTCGAGGCCGCGATGCTTCAGACCCAGGGCGGATTGTTCCGTGTGGTCGGCGCGGGTTACGAGCGCGGGGCAATTGTGTCCGAGCGCGGAGATATCGGTGCGAAGGCGATGGCCGGGTTCGCTGAACCTGGCGATTTCGACCGTGCCAAAGAACTCACGCAGCGCATGCAGGCGCTCGGACAGCAGGGACTGGTTGGTTCAGCGGCAGAGATGATCGCGCAGAACGTCAGCCAGCTCCGCACTATCGGCACGGCGGCCGTTGGCGGCGCTGCTCTTGGCAGCTTGGCAGGTCCGGCGGGCACCGTGGCTGGTGGCGCACTCGGCGCAACGGCAGGTGTTATGGCTGGCACAGGGACGATGGAGGCCGGAAACCTGTACCTCGACATGCGCGAGCAGGGAGTGTCCGATGACGCGGCTATCCCGGCTGCTGTCGCCGGCGGTTTCCTGAACGGCCTGATCGAAGTGGTCGGCATGAAGATCGCGTCCGCTCCGTTCAAGGCGCTCGCGTCCAAGGTGATCCGCGAAGAAGTGTCCAAGGCCATCGCGCAGCCAACCATGCGCTCGGCGCTCGTCGCGGCCGGCAAGGCATATGGACTCCAGGTCGGTGGCGAAGCGGCCGAGGAAGGATTGCAGGAAATTGTCGCCATCGCATCCGAGGAGATCGCCAAGGCAGCGGATGGGATCGACAGCGAAACGAGCCTGCGCGATGCCACGGGCCGCGTCATTGAGGCGTTTGCCTATGGCGGCATGGCGTCTGCTCTGCTCGGCGGCATCGGCCCAGGCGCGAACCTTGTCGTGGACTTGCGCCGCGCCAGCGCCACGCAGCGGCAGCAGGAGTTCTTCAACGGCCTCGCCGAGAACCGCAAGGAAAGCAAACTTGCCCAGCGCAACCCGCAGGGATACGAGCGTTTCCTTGCCGCACAGGCCCAGGACACGCCGGCAGAAACAATCTACGTAGACGCGGCCACCGCCCGTGACGTGCTCGCGCAGAGCGGCACCACGACGGCGCAGCTCGAGGAACTACTCCCCGGCATCCGCGAACGTCTGGAACAGGCCGTGGAAACGGGCGGCGACGTGACCATCCCGACCTCGCAGTTCGGCGCTCGGCTCGCCAACACGGAACTCGGGAACGCGCTGCT
>Ga0208855_1000082_pt1 | contig 28381 bp, 30 predicted proteins | sample LakMenEpi17May12_FD_150708 | JGI IMG/M metagenome (GOLD analysis project Ga0208855, IMG submission 150708) | Freshwater microbial communities from Lake Mendota, WI - 17MAY2012 deep hole epilimnion (SPAdes) | ecosystem: Environmental > Aquatic > Freshwater > Lentic | place: Lake Mendota, Madison...
GCCCTTCCTGCCGTCTGGCGATACGCCAACAATCACGCGCAAGCAGATGGATATGACCTCCGACGTGATGGCGCACTCACTCGTCTACTGGGTTCAGGATCTCTACACCGCTGGGCTGATCGGCGGCACTACGCGCATCTTCGCAACGTCATCCGAAGGCGCGTCAAAGGCGGTCCCAATGTATGGCGCCGTCTCTGCCGCCAAAGCCGCGGTAGAGGCGCACTGTCGTCAGCTCGCGATTGAGCTCGCAACACTCGTCCCTGGCGCAACCGTCACCGCGCTACGACCTGGTGTTGTTGACACGCCAGCGCTACGCAAGATCCCGGGGAGCCAAGACTGGATTGACGTGGTGATGAAGAAACACCCAGGGAAGCGACTCACCACACCAGATGATGTTGGTCGCGCAATTGTGGCGCTCTCAGCGCCAGGAATGAACTGGGTGACGGGGAATACGATTACGATCGACGGCGGGGAGCAGATCGCCGGCGGCTGATCCAGACGAGCAGCAGCGGAACAAGAACCGCTGCACTCGCAACCGGCAACGTCACCTCCGCAATGATCCCTGTGACGCGCAACAGCGCAAGCGCTAAGGCCGCGATACCAACGGCAATACCGCGCTCCGATGGTCGTGCGCCAACGCTGAGGCGCGCCGCGTTTGCGCCGAGCAGGATGGCTGCAACGCCGAGCCACACCCAACCAGCCGACGGCGACGATGCGTCACCAATCAGGACCGAATACGTCAGCACAAGTGCGGCGAGTGCAACGAGTGCCGCCTGATCAATCGTCTTCGCGCTCACTCGCATCAACACTAGATCTTCTTTCCGATCATCTGCTCTAGGGCCTGCGATGGCATCGCAATCACTGGCGTGTCGCCATCTGGGATCAGCTTGGTGAAGCGGGACTCCAACTCCAACACGCCAGCCCAGATCTTCTCACCTGCGTCTTCTTCGTTGTCGTCAACACCACCGTCGCGAATCTTTCCAGATGCCTCGCTAATCTTCATGCCAAGCATCGTGGTCGCTTTCAACTCTTGGTCGTGTGAGGCGCGCAGCTCCTTTGCACGTCCAGGGACGAGTTTTTCTACGAATATGTCAAGTTGTGCCACCTTCTCCGCGCCAGTGATCTCTTCACAAATTCCAAAGAGTGTTGCGGAGCGATAGTTCATGGAGCTATCGAAGCCACTGCGCGCGAGGACAATCCCGTCTGTCAGGTGAATGGAGACGCAGACCTCAGTACCAACGACACGCTTGAGGAAGCGGCTCGCTGCAGAGCCGTGCCAGTAGAGGTAATCCCCGTCGCGCCAGTGGGCTGTTGGCGTAGCCATCGGACGCCCATCGAGGAGGTAGGCCACGGTGCAGGTGAGTGCCGCGTCAATGACCGGATAGATCTCGTTCCGTTCGTATAGGCCGCGCTCGGGTAGGCGACGGACGCGCGTGCGCTCGCTTGGGGGGAAGCCGTCGCTGACAGGGATCTCTCGTGGCATAGAGGAATCGTAGCCGACGAAGAAAGAGTCTCCTGGCGGACCCGACCGGATTCGAACCGGCGATCTCCAGCGTGACAGGCTGGCATGTTGGGCCGCTACACCACGGGTCCGCGACAGGACTGCGAAGCCTACCAGAGGGGGTAGGATCCGACTATGGGATATGGAGCTGACGCGGCAAAACGAGCGGGAGGCTCAGGCCGCATCGACCTACGCTCAGACACCGTGACCCACCCTACCCCTGAGATGCGCCGCGCAATGGCGAGCGCTGAGGTGGGCGATGACGTCTTTGAGGACGACCCCACCGTCGCTGAACTTGAAGAGCGCGCCGCGGACCTGCTCGGCAAGGAGGCGGGTCTCTTTGTGGCCTCTGGGACGATGGGGAACCTTGTAAGCGTGATGGCGCACGTCCCGCGTGGCGGAGAGATCATCACCCCCGCCGAGGGGCACATCCCGAACGATGAGGCGGCAAACTACGCCGTTGTTGCGGGCGCGGGACTTCGAACCGTTCGCGAAAATCCGGACGGCGAGATGCCTGTTAACGACGTGATTGAGGCGATCCAGGATGCCTCAGATCCACACTCGGCCATCACAAGCCTGGTGGTGGTGGAGAACTGCCACGCGCACACCTTCAGCCGACCAATCACGCCCGCGTACATGAAGGAGCTCCGCGGAGCGCTCAAGCCTTCGGGGATTCCTATTCATGTGGACGGCGCGCGACTCTTCAATGCCGTCGTTGGGCTCGGTGTCAGCGCTCGAGATTTAGTGAAGGACGCAGAGAGCGCAACCTTCTGCCTGAGCAAGGGGCTGGCCACGCCGATCGGCAGCGTTGTTGTTGGAAAGAAAGATTTTATTTTTAGGGCGCGACGCGCACGCAAACTGCTTGGCGGTGGCATGCGCCAGGTTGGCATCGTTGCGGCGGCGGGCCTCGTTGCGCTTTCAGATGGCCCAGAGGGGACGATTCAACGACTCGCTGAAGATCATGCCAACGCACGAATCCTCGCGGAAGCACTTACTGGAATGAAGGGTGTGATCTCGCCAGGGCACAATGCGCAGCCTGTTGGTGACCGCCTTGATCCTACTCGCGTGGTGACAAACTTTGTCCTTTTTAAGGTTGAGGGTGGCGCAGCGCGTCGCGAAAAGTTCCTTGACGAGCTTGAGAAGCGCGGTGTGCTGATGATTGCGTACACACATGGACAGGTTCGTGCCGTGACGCACTATGGCATTGGCAGCGAAGAAATTCAGAAAGTGATTCGCGCATCCGCAGACGCACTCGCAGCATCCGCGTAACTCACGCCGAGGCGTTCTGATGCGCATCGTCCCCTCTATTGATCTCGAGAAGGGTCGCTCTCGAATTGTCTTTTGGCCTGGTGCATCCACTGGCGTTGGCGCACCAACGGATCAGCCGGCGCGGATCGCACGTCACTTTGTGGATCACGGCGCCACGCTGATTCACCTTGTGGACTTCGACGGCGCACGAGCCGGCGCGCCACAGAACCTTGCGGCGATCGGCGCAGTTGCGGGGCTCGTTGCCACACCACTTCAAGTTGCGGGTGGCGTGGACTCTCCTGAAGCGATCCAGATCGTCTTCGCGACGGGCGCTACACGCGTGGTTGTGGGGACCTCCCTCCTTGATGAGCCAGAGCTTCTCACTGCTTGTGCACGCGCGGCAGGTGCGTGGCTCGCCGTTGGTCTTGACCCACGCCCAGAGCGACTCTCGCAATTTCCATGGAAGCGCGCGGTGCAGCCGTCACTCGACGACCTGCTGCAGCAGCTCGTTGCGGCAGGAATCAGCCGCGTGGTGATGAGCCACGGCGGTGGCACGAGTGAACTCAGCCGCCTCAGCGAGATCGGTCAGCGATACCCATCCATTGAGGTGAGTGTTGCCGGCGGTGTCACCGATCTTGACGGCGTGCGTCGTCTCCGTGATGCGGGGGTGAGCGCGCTGATCCTTGGCGAAGCACTCCTCTCAGGCGCGATCGATTTTGAAGAGGCGCAAGCGATCGCCAACCAAGCGGGATAGAACGTTCGCGTAGATAGAGAGTTCGCGTAGAATGTCCTCATGAAGATTTCTCGACGCACCCTCGGCACAACGGTTGCAGCGCTACTCCTTGTTGCTGCCTGCACGGATAGCGGCGCTGAGAGCCCGACGGCGTCAGGCGTTGCCGGATGCCCCACTGCTCAACCCGCCGCACTCGGCGCGGGTGAGCAGCGTGAGATCGTGATGACCACCTCACTCGGTGAGATCACGCTCCTTCTTGAAGCTGACCTTTCGCCCATTGCAGTCGGAAACTTCGTCGCACTCGCCGAGTGCGGCTTCTACAACAACGTCATCTTCCATCGCATTGCCTACATGCAGGACGGAACGCCGTTCGTGATTCAGGGCGGTGATCCAACAGGGACGGGGATGGGTGATCCCGGATACAAGATCCAAGACGAGCCGGTGGTCGGCGATTATCGACGCGGCGTCCTCGCCATGGCCCGCAGCGCAGCACCTAATTCGCAGGGGAGCCAGTTCTTCATCGTCTTGGATGATGGCGCCGCCGGCCCACTTGAGAGCGTCCGAACCTATGCGATTCTCGGCGAGGTGACCGCGGGTCTTGATGTCGTCGACGCGATCGCCGCGGTAGAACGGGACCAGGAGGACCGCCCGGTTGTCCCGGTCACCATCTTGAGCACCACGGTGAGCAGCCCCGCGCCATAGCGGCGAGACGGGTAGACTCCACGGACGCGTCGGCAGTGAGCCGACAGAGGCGGCACTGCCGCGGAAGTGAGGACGAATGGCCACCGCAGTCATCGAGACCACCCTCGGCAGCATTGAGTTTGAACTCCTTGACGACGCAGCTCCGAAGACGGTTGAGAATTTTGTGACGCTCGCCAACAAGGGCTTCTACAGCAACGTCATCTTCCATCGCGTGGTGCCAGGATTCGTGATCCAGGGGGGTGACCCGACAGGCACGGGGACGGGTGGTCCCGGCTACAAGTTTGAGGATGAGCCCGTCACCATGGGCTACGCGCGCGGCACGGTCGCAATGGCGAACGCTGGCCCGAACACCAACGGGAGCCAGTTCTTTATCTGCCTTGCAGACCTGCCACAGCTCCCACCGAACTACACAATCTTCGGACAGGTGGTCGCGGGCCTGAACGTGGTCGACGCGATTGCCGCCGCCCCGTGCGGCCCTGGGGATCGCCCGGTTGAGCCTGTAACAATGACCTCGGTGAGCATCCGCTAACTGCGGGGTTCGGTGCGCAGATAGGCGCACATAGAGGCGCGGACGAGAAAAATAGGGGGTTGGAATCGGCCCTCACGCGCGCTATCCTATGCGTAGCTGTTCTTGTTCGAAGGCCATGGGTAGGTGGGTTAGGGTAGTCGCTTTAGGCGACGTGATAGATGCTCTTCGAGCGTAGCTGCGGGACTGACTTGTTCGTTCTAAAAGCGGATCGGCTTCAGGTGGCTCCCTTCACGGGGGGTCACCTGATCTATTTTCCCGGCACTTCCTCTCCCCGCTATCCTTCCCCCCTCGCGCCCGTAGCTCAGGGGATTAGAGTGTCTCCCTCCGAAGGAGAAGGTCGCAGGTTCAAATCCTGTCGGGCGCACCAGCTCTATACGCGATACGCCGCGTGCACCCCCTAGAATCCGCACATGGCCGACCCGCAGTACCAGAGCATCCCGCCGCTAAAACGGCCACTCCTCCTCCTCGCTGTTGCCGTGACCGTGATCGCTTTGGCGCTCGGCTTCACAGGTACGGATGAGCGCCTCCTCCTGGTCCCCGCCGCCGTTGCCCTCGTATGGGCGGCCGCATACCGTGCGCAACCAGAAGAGAGCGTGCGCCAACTCCGCAGTGCCTCTCAAGGCGTTGTGGTCGTTCGGCGAACGCCGCCAGTTGGGGCGCGGCAACGACGAGAGATGCCACCCACTTCATCGGAATTCGCCCCGGCCGCTGCGCTTGCGCAGGCGCGCGCCAAAGCGCCAGACGCAAAGCTTGTGAGGAAGTACAACGTTGGGATGCCGGATCGACCAGAGTCCACACCAGAGAAGGGCGAGACGCGGAAGAAGAAACGAAAAGGACGAGGTGAAGGAGAGGGCGGAAAGCCAACGCTCGGACTTTAGTCGCTACGGCGCGATTCTCACCTCAACACGCGGCGGATTTTGCCGATCAGCACAGCCTCTTGCACTCCACGCGTTGCTGATTGCTGACTTCTCCGCCGCATCAACACTTAGTCCCCAGCGCAACTTCACTCCAACCCAACCAACAAGATAGGTGCACGTTGAGGCTCGGTATGGCGGGAGCCAGCTTGCGGGATCACGATCTCCTTTTGAAGAATTCACATTATCCGTCACTGCACGCAGCGACCACGAAACGCCGAGATCATTTGCGAACGCGAGTCGACGAGATGCGCTCCACCTGTACGCACCAGACTCCCAGGCTTCTTTGAGCGCAACAACGTGATCAATGTCAACGTCAGTGCCGATCGTCCAGGTCAGATTGTCGTACAGGCTGATCCACCTTCCGGTCCGAACGATACCCCCAGAAATAGTGACACTCACTTTGGATTCATCAATGAGGACTTCTGCACGCGTATCAAGTCCGTCTCCATCCCCATCTATCCAATCGCTCCCGAACTTACTTCTGCTGTACCCACTTGAATATTCAGACTGCACCTTCAGTCGACTAAGTGCCGCACTAAAGCTGATGCGCGCCGCTGGAATAAGTGCAGCGGTGGGCGCGGGTGCACTGAGCGCGATGAGGAGTGCAACGAGAACAGGGGCGAGTCGCCTGATCACGATCTGATCACCGTCATCTCAGCGCGAAGGACGGAGCTCCCGAGTGTGTCTGTCACGTCCACGCGAAGTTGATCGTCGTCTGTACCTGCAAGGATGTGCACGCGCGCGGTGCGGTCAGTGGTGACCGCAAGATACTCCATGCGAATCTGGCGCCGCAGCGCTTCAAGATGGGTGGGGGCAACCTGGGCGATGGCCTCTTCAATGATCTCAAGCCAGGCGGCATGGTTCACATGGCCGAGCGGGTCAATGTCCGCCCGACGAATGGAGACGTCAACGGCTACACCTGAGGGTGCGGCTGCAGGGATCTTGTTTGGTGCGAACGTTGCGTTGACACGCTGAACGAAGCTTTCAAATTCTTGTGGGAAACGTACCGGTCTCCCGTCTTGATCGGTCATCACCCAGTCAATGGCAGCGTCAGCAATGACACGCCCTGTAGCGCTAAAGAGGCGCGTGTGGCGGCGCGCCATGACGTGGCGGAATCCGACCAACGCCGTAGTGCCAGCGAGATCTTCGTTTGAATGCGGCGGCTGGTCAATGAGCAGGTCAACACTTCGCACCACCCAGCCGACACCACGCGCCTCATACCAAGCGCGTCCGTACTCGAGTACTTCACTGTGGCGCCAGGCGAGATCCTGGGCGTGGCGCAGCAGCGCGGCGGAGCGCATCCGTCCGCGCGAGTCGCACTCATCAAAACGGACACCTCGCCCCTCTTCACGGAAGCGAGCCTCTTCGGGGAGGCGCGCTTCGTCAGCGGCGAGTCCTGGGGTAAGTCTCTCGGTGATCGTGCTCATCAGGGCCTCACTCACCCCGCCGCCAGGCGGCTCAGTGTGTCCAGTGTGATCATGCGCGTCTGCCCGCGCGGACCGCGCACGATTGAGAGGCGCGCCGCAACCGTTGCCGCCGAGTCAAATGCAACGATGCCGATCGCAATGCGCACCCCCACCCCTGCGGCGCGAATCCGCGCACTCTCAAGTTCTGCGAGAAGGTTGTCGTCGATACCCCGCGCCCCCCACTTGCAGTCCCAGAGCTCAGGGATCGGCCCCGCCTCAACGGTCACGTCAAATGGGTGTGGGTCCGCGGAGGCGCCGTCAACAGAGAAGCGGCGCTCACGACGCACCATCCGCTCCGCATCTCGCACGAGTGCGGGACGCCTCTTCAGGATCTCGGCAGCCGTCGCTTCGACGATTGCGCCGCGATACTGCGCATTTGATTGCGCCGCCTTCCCGCCGATAGCCAGTGCGCCGACGATGAGTGGATCGCTCGGACCGCGCTGAGACGGGAGGAGCGCCGCGAACGCCGCTGCGGTTGTGACGTCTGGCTCTGGGTCCCCCATCAACGCTCGAGCGATCAGTCGATCGGCGGGCGATGCTGCGGCGAGGGCATGCGCGAGCGGCTTCAAAATTGGATCTCCCTGAATCCCCGCGTAGACAACCGCGCGTCCGTCAGGTGGTGCATCGGTGAATGCAATGCCGCCCGGGAGTCGCGTAGCACTTGATGAGCCACTTGCGCTGTTTGCGCTGTGATCGCTCGGCAGTCCCTTTGGGTTCAGTGCAGCGACTAGTAGCGTGGTGAGGAGTCGAGGATAGGTTGCGATCCAGTCAATAGCGCGGTGCGGATCGTTCGCCGTCACCACGCGCTCACCCGCAGCGCGCAGCGCGTCAAGGCCCCGATGTGCAGCGGGCGAGAGTTCACGTTCGCCGAGTGCGGTGAGCGTCTTCTCCAGCTCTCCTTCGCCGTTCGTACTAATAAGCTGCGTATAGTCCAGCGCGTCGGTCACGCTCTCGCCAAGCGTCACCAGTTGTTTGAAGAGTTCCTGATGCGGAGCGAGGTGGCTCATCCGCGTGGCCAGCGAAGCGCGATCGCATCAAGGAGTAGCTCAGGGTTTCCATTTCTTCGGAGTGCCGCGAGTGCGCGATCCAAACTGATGAGCGCGTCACGCCATGTGGTCTGCGCGCAACGCGCGGCAACAGGGGTCAGCTCGTGGAGATCTTCTGGAAACGCTACGGATGTCGGCGCTGAGGAGGATACGAGTGCAAGATCGCGCGCGACGCCGCGCCAAAGGTGGAGAAGCGCTTTTGCGTTTGCGCGTCGCTCCGCTGGTGTTGGCTTCCCTCCCGCGCGTTTTGCTGGACTCTTCTTTGTGCTGGTTGCCGCACTCTCCGGTGCAGCATCAGCACCTTCAGGTTCGCCGCCCTCTTCTGCTCCCCCCTCTTCGCCGTCCGCGATTGCAACGGAAAGGATCGCGCTCGCATCGGCGATCAGGGTGGGGAGTTGGCGAAGCCGCGCGTGCGGTGCGATGCCAACAAAATCCAAGATCTGGCGTCGTAGTGCGGCGTGTGCACGCGCAGCATCTCCGCTCGCCCCCGCGTCAATCAGGGGCCCTGGACGACCACCAGACATGCGAAGGAGTCGTGTGGCGGTCGCGGCGTCAAGGCCGAGTCGCGTGGCGATGAGTTCGCTCGCGGCAGCTGAATCTGGGAGGCCGAGGCGGATGACGGCGCAACGGCTGCGAATGGTTGGCAGGAGTGAGGAGTCCTCCGCGGCGGCGAGGATGATGTGCGTTTGTGCGGGAGGCTCTTCGAGGGTCTTCAGCAGCGCATTCTGTGCCGGTTCGCTCATCCGATCTGCGCGCTCAATGAGCGCGACGCGGCGCCCACCCTCTACAGGGAGGAGGGCGAGACTCGCCTCGAGCTCGCGAATTGGCGTGATGCCGATCTCATCGGCGGCGCCGCTCGGCGAGATTCGTGCGAGGTCCGCGTGGCTCTCAGCCGCCACCAGCCTGCATGCGCGGCACTCCCCACACGCGCCGCCGCTCTGCGGGCTTATGCAGAGGAGTGTTGCCGCAACGTCACGCGCAAGCGTTCCCGCCCCCGCGCCACGTGGCCCCACGATCAGCAGGGCGTGTGGTGGAACGCCAGTTAAGAGCTGCGCGACGCGCGACGCGGCCGCATCGTGACCGCGAGTTGCGAAGCGTGCAGGCGGGCGTGTGGCTGCGTCAGGTTGACTGGCCGGCGCGGACACCGCCTTCGCCATTCGGCTCGCCTCTTACCTCTTGCTCTTTGGTCGTGCAGCTGGCTTCTTGACCAGCGCCACCTTCGCAGCAGGCTTCTTCGCCGCAGGCTTCTTCACGGCAGGCTTCTTCGCCGCAGGCTTCGCCTTGGCGCGCGTGCGCCCACCTGTAGGCGCGTCCTTCCCGCTCAACGCAGGAGCGCTGTCAGCGGAGCGACCAGTGGCCTCAAGCTGTGAGCGCAAGAGTGCCGCAACGTCGGATGGAACCGACTCGCTCTCCATGCCAGCCGACATGTTGGAGCGGCTAGAACCGTCACGCTGCGATCGAGCAACCTCGTCCGCGATTCGTGATGGCCCAGAGCCGAGTGCTCGTCGCGATGCGCCGGAAGGCTGTGCAGAGCCACGGCGTTCGTTGCGCATGTACTCCGGCACGCCGCCAGAGACGCCGCCGTCAAGATCTGCAAGCGACATCGTCTCGATCGGTCCGTCATATGCGGAGCCGGCGAGTGGCGCGCCGCTTCGTGGTGCATCCGTAAACTCTTCGCCGCGTCCGCGTCCGCCACGTCCGCGTCCGCCACGTCGTCGGCGGCGGCGCGGTGCGTCTCCTGTGTCGTGTTCGTGCTCTTGACCAACGCCTGGTCGGTTGAGGTCGCTCGGCTCAAGGTCATCAAGTGACATTGTCTCAATGGCATCCGCGTCAATGACGCTGCCGCCAACACGCACCGTTGCGCCCGTGCGACCGCGCACAGGGGCTGATCGCCCAACACCACCTCGACGCGAACGTCCACGCTCTTCGCGCGGCTCAGGGGTGCGACGTGGTCGAGCTGGAGCCTCGGACTGCTTATCGGGGACCTCTGTCATGGAGAGGTCTTCGTCGCCGTCAACGGCAACGCGACGGCCACTGCGCGAACCGCCTGCCTCAACCTTTGCAATGGATGTGATCTCAATAAATTGATCGGCAACGTCCACAAGATCGCTGCTTGTGTTGGCGCGGAAGCTCACGACTTCGACGCGAACTCCCATGTCTTGCACGGCGCGAATCGCGGGCGCAAAGTCACCGTCACCAGAGATGACAATGGCAATGTCGAGCTTTGGTGCGAGGCGAACAAGGTCAACCACGAGTTCAATGTCAAGGTTTGCCTTGAAGCGGCCGTCGCCATACTTTCGTACGTCCTTGCTGACAACCTTGTAGTTGTTTCGCGCGAGGAAGTTGTGAAATGCCTTCTGGTTCTCATTATCTGGATCAAGCCCGGTGTACGCGTATGCGCGAATGAGATCGCGGTTCGCGGTGATGGTCTTGAGCAGCGTGACGTAGTCAATGTCGACTCCGGCTGCCTTTGCGGCGTAAAAGACGTTTGCGACGTCAACGAATACTGCAACGTTACGACTCATGGTGTGTGTACCTCTTTATCTGTCTCGTAGTAGATGTTGTGGCATGCGCTGCTACGACGGGGCGGCGCCTGATTGGCACCTGCCCGCGCGTCGGAGCGCACGGCTGCACCTAACCACCCTAACAGAGGGGCGAGTTACTCGGTCAGCACGTGCTCAACCCCCTCGTGGGAGACGAGGGTAAGGAGGCTACCGATCGTCGCGGGCGTCAACGATCTGTGCGACGCCAGCGATCCATGTACCGAGACCAAACAGGGTGACCCAGAGCCCTGGGGCGCGGAGCGGGGCGAAGACCACCGCGAGAGATAGTTCGCTTCCGGTTGCGCGAATGGCCGCCTCGCTTGCGGCGAGGAGGAAGGCAGCGCTTGCGGCAGAGACCAGCCCAACATGAAGGGGCCACGCGTCGATTGGAAGCTGCTCCCCCACCGCATCTGGTGCGATGAGGATTGCAAGAAGCGCAAGGGCGCTGAAGAAGGCGAACACGCCAATTGAATCAAACGCGTTCCCAGTAATGGCGGGGGTGCCACCGCCGCCAAGCGTCCACCACGAGGGGAGCGCGCCAAGAACCACGAGAATGGCGCCAACGCCGCTCAAGCGCCGTCCGTTACTGCGACTGCGCAGGTTTCCCGCCCCTGTTTGGAGTCGGCCGATCGGCTTCACTGAACTAAGACTCACCGAGCGCGGAGGCGTAGAGCTCGCGCTTCAGCACGCCAACGTACCGGAGGTTTCTATACGTCTCACCGAAGTCGAGGCCGTATCCAACGACGAACTTGTCCGGAATCTCAAACCCGGTCCAGTCAACCTTCAAGTCAACCAAGCGACGCGCCGGCTTATTGAGTAGCGTCACAATACGAATTGACCGCGGGCTCTTTCCGCCGAGGTAGCCCATCAAATAGTTCAAGGTGAGTCCGGTATCAATGATGTCTTCCACAATCAGGACGTCTCGCCCCTCAATGGTTCCTGAGAGGTCTTTCAGGATTCGAACGGTGCCACTCGACTCCGTGTTGCCACCGCCGTACGAAGAGACCTCCATCAGATCAATGACTACGTTGCTTGGGATTGCACGCATGAGGTCTGCCACAAAGATGAGCGAGCCCTTGAGCACGCTTACGAGAACGAGTGGCTCTCCTCCGCTATACGCCGATGCAATCTCTGCGCCGAGCTCCCGTACGCGTGCCTGAATTGCCGCTTCATCAATGAGCACTTCTTCAATGTCATCATGCGGGTTGTTGCTTCGTGCGCTGCTCATGCGGCCGCCTCTCCAACTCTCTCCCTACGCCTCCGTGGCGGTGTCGTTGACCCAGTGGGCCCAACAACCCCACGCGCGCTGCGTTGATACTTCCACATCAGTGCCTTGATGTCGCTCGCGCCAAGGAGCTTGATTCGAAGATCAGGGTAGAGGGCGGCGAAGCGCCGCAGCTTTCTGCGTTTCTGCCGCATCAGTGCCTGCCGAATGGTGGTGATTTCAACCCATAGTTTTACGTCGGGGAGGTAGAAGTCTGGCGCGAACCGCGAGGCGACACGCCCATCGGTGTCATGCGTCAGCGGAAATGCGGTTGCCTCGTACTCCCAACGGATCCCGTAGAAGTCAAGGATTTCGGCAAACTCCGCCTCACTCCGATGCGCGAAGGGGTGGGCTCCGACTGCAGTCTCCATCGGCTTCGCATCGTAGCATCGGGGCAGATCGGATACTCTCCCAGGGTATGGATGAACACACGGGACACAGTTACACCAAAGACCGCAAGGTGCTGATGAACCGCCTCAGTCGGCTTGAAGGCCAGGTTCGCGGCATTGGGAGGATGGTTGATGGCGAAGAGTACTGCGTTGACATCCTTCAGCAGATCGCTGCGCTTCGCGCGGCAGTAGATGCGCTCGGACTGCTCATCCTGGAAGACCACGTGCGTGGGTGCGTGAAGAGCGCGGTGGAGAAGGGTGAGGCAGACAAGTACGTTGAAGAGGTCCTTGATGTGGTGCGCCGCTCCATGGGCCGACCAGCGCGACCGAGCGAGAAGCGTGGTTGAACGAACGCCAGCCGCTCCCAACAAGCCCTGACGAACTCCCAGCAACGGAGCGAGCCACTCTCGACGCTCTTGATGCGCTGCTCCAAGCGGCGCCGCTCCCACCGCTCAGCGGGTCCGAGCGCACCGTTCTCACTGCACACCTACGTCTCTTGGATGCGTGGAATCCATTCATCAATCTGACCCGGATTGAGAGCGCGAGCGAGCGAGCGTCGCGCCACCTTCTCGACGCTCTTGTTGCCGTGCCGCTGATTGACCAGCTAGTGCCAGATAGCGGCGCGTTTGCAGATCTCGGCAGCGGTGGCGGATTCCCTGGAATCCCGCTCGCGGCACGCCTCCTTCATGCGCGTCCGCGCGCAACGTTTGACTTGATTGAAGCGACAGGTAAGAAGGCTCGTTTCCTTGAGGCAGTGACTGCGGCGAGTGGACTGGCGCCGCGGCTTCGCGTCGTTCAGGCACGAGCAGAGGAGCTCGTGTCAACAAACCCAACGCGCTACGACGTGGTCGTTGCGCGCGCGGTTGCGCCTCTGGCAGAACTTACGCGACTCGCGCGACCACTCCTCGCCGCCGGTGGACACCTCGTTGCATGGAAACGGGAAAGTGACGGTTGGGGAGAAGAACTTGCAACTGCAACTTCTCTCGTTGGGCCTGATGCCATTCGCGTGCATCGCGTGAGCCAGCACGGACTCGACCGCGCGCTCCTTGTCCTCGTGAGTGGATGAGGTACGGCTGCAGGTATAGAATCGGAGTTGAGAGCGGCGAAGAGAGGCATTGGTCCCTCTGAACCCCTGACCGGCCTCACCGCCGGCCCTTGAAGCTATAGAGGGCGGTCCTACGTCATGACGAACGAGAGCAAGAACCCCGCGCCGCTCGACGAAGACGAAGAGTGGTTTACTGAAGAGGAGCCAGACCACCTCGTCGCCTCTGAAGCGGGGAGCGAGCCGGTAAACAGCGTTGGTCGAGCCACCCTCGCCGCAAAGACCGCAATCTTCGGGCGGCGCCTCTCAAACGCAGAGGAGGGAGAGGAGCGGCTGCCGAAGAAGTACGCCCTTCCTGTCTTCTCTTCAGATGCAATCTCTTCGAGTGCGTATGCGAGCGAAGAGATCCTCATTGTTCTCGCCTCAGCGGGCGCCTCCTACCTCGCCTTCGGTCCCGTGATCGCACTGGCGGTCGGCCTACTTCTCGGGATCGTGGCGATCAGCTACCGCCAGGTCTGCTTCGGCTTCCCGAAGGGGGGCGGCGCATACGCGGTCGCCTCAAGCGCACTCGGCACGGTGCCGTCACTCGTGGCGGCGGCGAGCCTCGTGATCGACTACGTCCTCACTGCGGCGGTAAGTACGGCTGCTGGTGTAGCGGCCATTACGTCGGCGCTCCCTGAACTCCTCCCGTGGCGCGTGGAGATGGCACTCGGTGCCCTCTTCCTCCTGGTCCTTGCAAACCTGCGTGGCCTTCGCGAGTCCGGTCGTCTCTTCGCCATTCCTACCTACCTCTTCGTTGGCGGTGCGATCTCGGTGATCGGGATTGGTCTCATCCGCATCGCGCTCGGCGATCCTGCAGTGAACTGGAGCCAGGGTGTTGTTGTTGAGGCGCATGACGGCATGCAGCTCATCCTCCCATTCCTTCTTTTGAAAGCCTTTGCGTACGGATCTGTTGCGCTGACTGGCACCGAAGCAATCTCCGACGGTGTTGCTGCGTTCAAGAAGCCTGAGGCAAAAAATGCCGCAGACACGATGGCAATCATGGCGGTACTTCTCGCCACGATCTTCTTTGGAATGTCGCTGCTCGCCTTCGCGTTCGGCAAGGTTCCACAGGAGGTTGGTGGCGAGACGCTGATCTCGCAGATCGCACGTGTCACGCTTGGGAACGGAATCCCGTACGCCATCTTCCAGATTGCAACGACCGGAATCTTGCTGCTGGCTGCAAACACCGGATTCAACGGTGGTCCGCAACTTGCACGCATCTTGGCGCGTGATGGATTCCTCCCCCGCCAAATCGGTCAGCGGAGTGATCGTCTCGCATACGCGGGCGGAATCCTGACCATTGCAGGGGGCGCTGTCATCTTTTTGATTGCAACCGACGCACTGGTCACACTGTTGATCCCTGCATATGCGATCGGCGTCTTCCTCGGTTTCACCATCAGCCAAACCGGCATGGTGGTGCATTGGCGGAAGCTTCGTGGTGAAGGCTGGCGCGGTAAGGCGCTCCTCAATGGTATCGGCGCTACCGTCACTGGTGTCGTGCTTGTCATCATTTCCGTGGCAAAGTTTGCCGCCGGTGGATGGATCATCTTTGTGCTCGTACCGCTCGTTGCGCTCTTCATGGCCGCCGTGCGCCAGCGATACAACCGACATGAGCGCGAGCTTGCGATCAAGCCTGGGCTCATCTTTGATGCACCGCACCGACCGCGGCGCATCATTGCGCCGTTCGGTGAGATCAATCGCTCCACGGTGCGCGCTATCACGCTCGGTCGAATCCTCGAGGGGAAGACGGGTGAACTGATCGCCGTGCGCGTTGTCTTTAGTGAGGAAGAAGAGCACGAGATCCGCGCGCACTTTGAAGCCCTCTTCCCAGGGGTCCGGTTGGTGACGGTGGAGTCGCCGTACCGACTGATCGTTGAACCGATCTGCCACTTCCTCGACGAGCTTGAGGAGCTCCCCCACGCTTCAGGCGAGATGCCGATCAATGTGGTGATGATTCCGGAGTACGCGGGGCGTCACTGGTGGGATCGAATCCTCCACAACGGCAACGGGAAGCGCCTCAGGGACACCCTGCTCGGCCGCCGCAACACGGTGATCGTGGACCTTCCCTACCGCCGGGACGTGGAATAGCCGCGATTTACCCTTGCCACCCTATACGTAGGGTAGTTGACAATGGCATTGGTAGGGTTCTAGGATACGTAGGTGTTCAGGAGCAGCGGAGCTGGAATTGATCCCTCGCGCCCCGTCTACGTGATCAGCGTGGCGGCGCAGTTGGTGGCCGTCCATCCACGAACGCTTCGAATCTACGAAGAGGCTGGGCTGATCTGCCCCTCACGGACAGAGAGCAACATCCGCCTCTTCTCCGAAAACGATCTCCGCCGAATCCTCTGGATACGACACCTCACGCAGGATCTTGGCGTGAACCTTGCCGGGATCAAGCTCCTCTTTCAGTTGGAGGAGCGTCTCGGTGAACGAATCCTTGAACGACTCTACGAAGAAGGGAACAAGCAAGGCGAACGAGAGCGAACCGCAGCACATGAAGGAGGGCGACGATGAGCGACAAGCGACGCAACGATGAACTAGAGGGCGACATGAGTGAAGAGATGGAACTTGAGATTGATGAGGCGGTAGCCGCCGCTGACGAGGACGGCACTCCGGTGCCAAGCGGCCTCGGTCGATTCCCGCTCGTTCCTCTTCGCGAGATCGTCATCTTCCCAGAGATGGTTGCGCCGCTTAAGGTTGGGCGCGATAAGAGCGTCGCCGCGATTCGCGCCGCCGCAGCCGGAGAGGGTTGGCTCGCGCTGATCACTCAGCGAGAGGCGGAGCAGGAAGAGATCACTGACATCACGCAACTTCATGACGTAGGAACGCTTGCAAAGATTGCACAAGTGGTGAATCTCTCCGACGGAACGATCCGCGCGGTTGTGCAGGGCCAGAAGCGCATCGCGGTTCACTCGCTCGACACTTCAGGGCCTTCACTGATGGTTGAAGTGGAGATCATTGAAGTTGAAGAGGCCGAAGGCGTAGAGGTTGAAGCGCTCATGAAGAGCGTCCAGGCGCAGGTGGAGACGTATGTCACCTCTGGCGCACCAGTTCCACCAGAGGCAGCGGTAGCTGCAAAGAACATCAGTGACCCAGGCCTCTTGGCTGACATGACGGCGTATACGCCAGATATGACAACTGAGCAGCGACAAGAGTTGCTTGAGATCGTTGATGTGGTTGATCGACTCAAGTACGTCTCCGCATTCCTTGCCCGCCAGATTGAGATCCTTGAAATCAAGGGGAAGATTCAATCTGATGTGCGCACGGAAATGGATAAGTCGCAGCGCGAATACTTCTTGCGCGAGCAGCTCAAGGCGATTCAGCGTGAACTCGGTGAGGACGATCCGCAACAGGCGGAGACGAATGAGTTGCGCGAGAAGGTTGAAGCGGCAGACATGCCGGATGAGGTGCGCAGCCGCGCACTGAAGGAGCTTGATCGCTTGGCGCGCATTCCGTCTGCCTCACCTGAGGTTGGCGTGATTCGCACATATGTTGATTGGCTAATCGCCATGCCGTGGAACGTGGCAACAGAGGACCGCATTGAGATCTCAGAGGCAGCGACGGTGCTGAGCGACGATCACTACGGCCTGGAGAAGGTGAAGGAGCGCATCATTGAATACCTCGCGGTGCGCAAGCTCGCCCCGCAGGTGAAGAGTCCGATCCTCTGCTTCGCAGGGCCTCCGGGCGTAGGGAAAACGTCGCTCGGTAAGTCCATTGCGAAGGCGATGGGTCGCAAGTTCGTGCGCATGAGCCTCGGTGGACTCCACGACGAAGCGGAGATCCGCGGGCATCGACGCACCTACATTGGCGCACTCCCTGGGCGAATTGCGCAGGGGATCAAGACGGCGGGGACGAAGAACCCTGTCTTCATGCTGGACGAGATCGACAAGGTTGGCGCGGATTTCCGTGGCGACCCGTCAGCCGCCCTACTTGAAGTGCTCGATCCCGAGCAGAACGCAACCTTCCAGGACAATTATTTGGAGGTGGAGTTTGATCTCTCGCAAGTGCTCTTCGTTGCAACGGCAAACCAGCTGGACACGATTCCGGACGCGCTCCGTGATCGTATGGAGATCATCCAGATCCCTGGCTACACCGAAGCGGAAAAGCTGGAGATCGCCAAGCGTTACATCGTTCCGAAGCAGCGTGAAAATCACGGCCTCAAGGAGAGTCAGGTAACCATTCCAGACGAAACGATGGTGCATTTGATTCGCCACTACACACGCGAAGCTGGCGTGCGCAATGCGGAGCGAGAGATCGCCACGTTGATGCGCAAGGTTGCCCGTGGTGTGGCTGAGAAGAAGATCCGTAAGGGGAGTGTTGACCTGAAGAAGCTCGCCGCATGGCTTGGGCCAGAGCGGCACGAGTACGGCGAGATGGACCTGGATGACCAGGTCGGTTCGGCGACCGGCCTTGTGGTCACGCCAGTTGGCGGCGACGTGGTTGCTGTTGAGGTCGGCATTATGGAGGGTCGTGAGGAGTTGATCCTCACCGGACAGCTCGGCGACGTCATGAAAGAGTCTGCACGCGCAGCGCTCACCTGGATCAAGTCCCATGCAAGTGAACTTGGCATTGCACAAGAGCGATTCGAAAAGCTTGGGCTGCACATCCACGTACCTGCGGGTGCCATCCCGAAAGATGGCCCCTCTGCAGGTGTGACGATCGCAACAGCGATTGTCTCCGCACTGACGGGGATTCCAGTCCGCAAGGATGTAGTGATGACTGGCGAGGTCACGCTGCGAGGCCGTGTGCTACCGATCGGTGGACTCAAGAGCAAGGCGCTAGCGGCACACGCCTCTGGCGCACGTTTGGTCTTGATTCCGAAGAAGAACGAAAAGGATCTCCCGGAGATTCCAGAGGAGATTCGCAAGGCGTTGAAGATCGTTCCTGTGGAGACGATCGGGCAGGTGTTGGAGCATGCACTGCGTCGCAAGCCGAAGCCACTCCCGACCGGATCGACGCCGGCGCGAACGCCGCGCATTGCTGGACGATCACTCCGTGCGCCAGGCGCACCAGGGGTCACCGTTCGCCCGAGCTAGCTCGTGGAGGCGCAACGCCAGGCGGCGGAGCAGATTGCGGAGAGGGTGCGTCGCGCGTTAGCGCGCGACGCGTCGGGGAACCTCCCCCCGCTCCCCTTTCCACTGCAACCAAACCTGACGCCGCGCCGTCTCCCCGGCCTTGAGCCGGTTGACCTCAACCCTCCGGTAGAGGGGGTGCCGCGCGTTGCGGCCGTTACCGCACTCCTGATTCCGCCTGTTGCACTCGGCAGCTGCTCGGTTGGGGGTGGCGGGGCGAGCCTGGAGGCGCATCCGTTTGACTGCCAGGTGCTCTTGATCAAACGCGCGCAGGGCGGCACGCATGGCGGGCAACTCGCCCTCCCGGGCGGGAAGATGGAGCACGGCGAGACACCGCAACAGACGGCCATCCGCGAACTGCATGAAGAGCTCGGTTTTGACGCAGATGATCCGCAGCACGGCATCACCGTCGTTGGGACGCTCGATCCCGCCTACATCCCAGCGAGCAACTTCCTGATCCATGTGGTGGTGGCAGTCGCGCCAGAGACGCCCACGTTGAACCCAGACCCTACGGAGGTGGCGGGGGTCGTGGGGGCTGAGCTCGGCATCTTCGACCCAAGACTGCCAGTGCATGACGTTGATGGCGACCAGAACGGTGTGCCGCTCCGCTACGGCGCCTTTGTGGTGCCAGGCGAGCTGCGCGTCTGGGGACTTACCGCTCGCCTGCTGTGCGAACTCGCGGGCCGGGTGGCGGAGGAATCGGCGCGCTAAATCCCTTCGGGAGCTCGCCCTGCTCTGCAAGCCTGCGGATCACAAACCCGTAGTACTCCTCGACCGCCTGACCGACACGCTCCCAGGTGAAGAGCTGCGCTCGCTCTTCACCCGCGCGCGAAAGCTGCGCGCGGAGTGCCGGGTCATCAATCAGTCGACGAATGGAGGTGGCGAGCGCATCGGCGTTTCCTGGCTCCACCAGGATTCCGTCCCGCTCACGCCGCACCACACCGCGATATCCGTGAATGTCAGAACAGATGATTGGTGCGCCAGCTGACATCGCCTCAAGCAGCACGATTCCGAACGACTCTCGCCCGGTGGCTGGTGAGACATAGATATCTGCCGTCTTGAAGAGTTGCGCCTTCTGCGCCTCTGACACGCGACCGAGGAACTCTACGTCATCAAGCTGCCGCGTCAGTACATAGCGCCGCGCTTCCCGCTCACCTGGTCCGGTACCAACAAGAAGCAGCCGCGCACGGACGCCATCGCGCTGCAACTTTCGGAAGGCGCGCAGCAGGTGGATGAGGCCCTTCCGAGGCTCCATGCGACCAACAAAGAGAATGTTGGGGACGCCGTCACGATACCGAGCAATTGGCACCGCGCGCTGATATCGGCCAGGCTCCACGCCGTTCGGCACGATCTTGTACTCGCCGGGGAAGTAGCGGCTGATGAAGTGTCGTGCGGCGGGGCTGACGGCAATCCTACCGTGCAGTTTTCCCGCGTAGTGTCCAAGCATCCGCTTCCCAAATTCGTAGCTGATGGAGAGTCCACCGAACGCATGGAAGGTTCCAACATTTACGGAAGTTGAAAGCGTGAGAGTCACCAGGCTCAAGAATGGAACAAACGGCTCGTGATAGTGCAGCACATCAAAACGCTCTCGCTCCAAGATGGCGCGCATCTGCGCAAGATATGTGGGGCTCAACGTGATTGTTCCCATGGAGCCATTGAACGGAACACTAAATCCTTTTCCAACGCGGATGATGTCCCCTTCGCTCGCCTTCTGAAGGCCGTGGCTGCTTGTGATGATGCGCACATCATGCCCGCGCGAACGTAGGACTCGATACAGCGAACCGACATGATCATTAACGCCACCTGGCATCGGATATGCGTATGGAGTGACAATGCCGATCTTCATCGCTCGTCCTCTGGTTCGTATCGTGCCGGCCGACGGCGGCTCCCTGGGTATCCCAAATCTCGACCACGTCGCTCACCGCCGAACGTCCAAAGCGGCCGTGTGACACCGGCAACGTCTTGACCAAGACCGATGAGGTTGCGGAGAATTTGGCGACCGAAGATTCCAGGACTCTCTGTCAGCGTGTGATCGCTCCCTGAGCCAACACTTACGGTGCGCGAGAGGATTGCGCTGCGGAGCGCCTCTGGGCTTGACCCTTCAAACGCGGTCCAGACGCGACCGATCGCGCTCAAGACGTGCGCATCCGAGCTCCCGATGGTTGCAAGCCCGAGCTCGTGGTTGAGCTTCGCCACGCGGCGGCGTGGATAGGTGCCGAAGATCGTTGGGTTGTAGGTCTCTATGCCATCCGGCCGGCTGGCGGGGTCGCGATCTGCGGCGACGGAGCGGATCGTCCCCTCCTGGGCGCAGAGTGGGTGCGGGAAGAGCGGGTGGGCCACGATTGCGATCCCTCCCTGCTCATGGATCTCAGCGATTGAGCGTCGCAGTGAGCGCAGCGGGCGAATCCGCTCTTGCAGGAAGAGCCCGAGAAGGTGGCCCTGCAGCGTGGAGATCTCCTCGCCAACAATCACCTGGACGCGGAGTCCGTTCCGTTGCGCCATCTGCTGCGCCGCCTGTGCCGCGTCAATTCGATCGTGATCCGTGATCGCGATCAGATCAAGACCAACCTCTTCCGCGCGAGCCAAGACCTGGGAGACAGACGCCGTCCCATCCGAAGCCATCGTGTGGATGTGTAGATCGGCACGCGACACGCTCTGACTCATACGCGAAGATCGTCCCAGATTGGATAGAAGAGCGTCCACCACTGCTCTGGTGCTTTTGTAATGAGCTCTTCAAATGCAGCGGCAATCCCTGTCAACGTCACGCGTGTTCGTGCCATACGATCACCCTCACGTGGAACTCTGACTGTGCGGATATATCCAGTGTATTTTCCACGAGGCTCGCGAATAACCGCAGCAACGTAGAGGCGTGCGCCAGACTCTACCGCAAGCAACGCCGGTCCAATCGGAAGTCGTGCAGCGAACCCAAACAGCTTGACTGGCACCCCAGCGCCAACAATATTGCGGTCCCCCACCATCCCCACGATTCCGCCCGCTGCGAGCTCGCTGCTCATCACCTCTGCCGCACCTTGTGCAGGGATAATGCGCAGGCCGAGCCCTTCACCGCGCACGCGAAGCATCCACGCCTGAAGCACGGGGTTAGCAATCTCTTCCATTGGGGCAACAGGCGTGCGACCAGAGCGATCCGCAAGGATGCTCCCCGGAAGCTCAATGGCACCAAAGTGGGCGGCAAGAAAGATTGCGCTGCCAGCGGTGGGGGTGAACGCAGCGGCAACTGCGAGTTCATCTTCAACCGTGACGCGGGTAGCAATGATTTGGCGCGCGTGTCGAGGCGCGCGCGCACTCTCAATGTAGAAACGAAGATGGTGCTCAAAGAGGCCACGCACGCCACGTTGCAGCATGTTTGCAGATGGCATTTGTCCATCACGGTGCGCGTACACTCGCGCCAGATTTGCAGCTCCTTGTCGCGCGCGCGCGCTCTGCATCGTTGGCCCGATCACTCCCCATGCACGTGCAACGAGTAGCAGGAGCTGCTCTGGCAGATATGAAAGAAGCGTGAGTCCAGCGATCGCTGCGCGGCCAAGGACTTGGTCTCTGAGAGTGCGCGCCACGGCCCGCATCACTCGCTTCTTACTCCACGCTCGTGTTGCGTTGCCATCAGCGCAGCAAGCGCTTCTAGTCGCTGTTGCTCAACTGCGTCTGGCCAGAGCGGCTTGAAGCAGTTCCACTGCGTTGGTTCGGTTCGAATGAGCAGCTCCATCTGGTGTGCGGTCTCCTGCGTCGCGGCGAGTTGTGCGGCAGGCGATCCGTTTCCTGCGCTGATTGGCGCACCGTAGAGAATGTAGAACGCGCCTGGACGTTCGCGGCGAACAAAGAAGGGGATGATCGGTGCGTTGCCACGCGCAGCAATCACCGCAGGTCCACTGGGGAGCGTGGTCCACCTCCCGAAGAGTTGACACGGAATGCCGTCAGGCTTCCACCCCCAATCAATCAAGAGCACAAGAACACCACCGCGACGCATCACGCCGAAGACTTCGCGGATCGCGCGCCAGTCAATCACCTTGATCCCCCAAGATGCGCGCACTCTTCGGAGAAGTTCATACATCTCGGGGAAGGCGGTGTCATCGGCAACAACGCTCACGTCATACGCCTTCTTTCCAAGGCTCGCTGCACCGAGTTCGTTATTCCCCGCGTGGAATCCAACGAAGATAGCCGCCTGGCCACGGCTCTTGAGTTCGTCGAGCACGATCGTTTCTCGCAAGTCGACTTCGGCAGAGATCGCGTCCAGCGAACGGCTTGGGAGGCGGAGGAGCTCGGCGGTGAAGCGACCGTAACTTCGGTAGCTGGCGATCGCACGTGCCCGAACCGCCGCCTCCGACCCAGGGAGGGGGTTCCCGTCTGGATCGGCGACCCCGAGCACCACGGCGGCGTTCGAGTTAGCGATGCGACGCTTCGCTGGCCAGAGGAGGTAGGCGAGTGGAGCGAGGGTGGCGAAAAGGGCCTCTACGGGGCGTGGGGGGAGCGCTCCCACGAGGCGCATGAGGGCGACGGCGAAGAGATAGACGATCCGCTCCCAGAGGCGGCGGGGGGTGAATCGGGGTGCCGAGCCGGGTGTCTCGCGGCGGATCGGCGAAGGGGTCGCCGGCTGCTGCTCGTTCATCTGGGAAGTGTATAGGGAGAGCCGCCGCCCCTTTCGGGTACGGCGGCTCTCCTCGTTGTGAAGGCGGGGCTGGCCGCTGCCAGCCGCGCGAGAACGGTTACGCGCGGACTGAGTTCAGGGCCTCCGAGGAGGGGTAACCCTCGGCAGTGACCTGGGTCCCGTCGAGGACACGGTTGTCCTCGCCGCGAATGAAGGCCTCAACGGCAGCGTGCGCGATGTCATCGTGCAACTGCATTGGTGGGCTCTTCATGAAGTACGCCGAAGGGGCAACGAGTGTCCCCGCCAACTTCCTGTCGAGTCCGAGCTTCGCGCATCGAATCGCATCGGTGATCACACCGGCGCTGTTCGGCGAATCCCACACCTCGAGCTTCAACTCCGCCGTGAGCGGCACGCCGCCGAAGGTTGTCCCTTCGAGTCGGATGTTTGCCCACTTGCGGTCAAGGAGCCACGGCACGAAGTCTGAAGGACCCACGTGCACCTGCTCCTCGCCCATTGGCTCATCAAGGATTGAGGTGACCGCGTTGGTCTTTGAGATCTTCTTGCTCTCCAGTCGGTCGCGCTCCAACATGTTCTGGAAGTCGGTGTTCCCACCGAAGTTCAACTGATACGTGCGATCGAGGTGCACGCCGCGATCGGCGAAGAGTCGAGCAAGAACGCGGTGTGCAATCGTCGCACCAACCTGGCTCTTGATATCGTCGCCAACGATCGGAAGACCAGCGGCGGCGAACTTCTTCTGCCACTCAGGCTCGCGACCAATGAAGACTGGGATTGCGTTTACGAACGCGCATCCCGCCTTGATCGCCTGCTCCGCGTAATAGCGGATCCCCTCTTCGCTGCCGACCGGAAGGTAGGCAACCAAGACGTCCACCTTGCGCTCCTTGAGCACTGCGGCAACATCGACCGGCTTCTCTGGTGACTCCTTCACCACGTCGCGCAGGTACTTTCCAATGCCGTCAAGCGTTGGTCCGCGCTGCACGATGACGCCAGTGGTTGGGATCTCCTGGAAGGTCCAGGTGTTGTTCGGCTCTGCGCCGAGTGCAACGGAGAGGTCCTTTCCAACCTTCGTGACGTTCACATCGAATGCGGCAACGTACTCAAGATCTCGTACGTGGTATCCGCCAATGTCGACGTGCATCAGTCCTGGGACCTTTGCATCGTTCTTGGCGTCCGCGTAGAAGTAGCGCCCTTGCACGAGGCTGCTCGCGCAGTTCCCTACGCCCGCAATCGCCACACGGATCGGATTCGTTGCCTTAACCGGCGTTGATGGCGCCGGTCGTGCGTTCCATTGGGCCCTTGGCCCGTTCATTTCCATCATGTTGCGTACCCCCTTGTTACTACCGTTCTTTTGCGGAGCTGACTCTCAGCCCCACCTTCACTTACCGCTGGCAACGCCAGCGGCGAGCATCAATTTGCCGCTACTTGCGCGGCGCCTGTGTGGATGCGGCGGCGAGGCCTGCGCGAACGAAACGAATTCGCTGCACCACGGTGATTGCTGAAGCGACGGAGATGAGTGCGAGTGCTGCGGTCAGCCACGTTGCGCTCAGCAGTCCACCAGCGAGCAGCCCGACGATCAACACTGCGGCGCGCTCTGCGCGCTGTGCGAGCCCAACATCCGCGCGAACGCCGAGCGCCTCACCGCGTGCGCGCACGTAGCTCACGAGCGACCCAAGGCCGAGCGCGAGCGTTGCGAGGCCGATCACTTCAGTGGTGCCGCTCATCGCCGCACCAGCTGCGATCCCTGCGTAGATCACCGCTTCGCCCGCGCGATCCATGGTGGAGTCAAGAAACGCGCCGAAGTCGCTGGTCTTCCCTGTGGCGCGCGCAAGTGTCCCGTCAAGTCCGTCAAAGAGCGTGCCGAAAATCAAGATCACCGCCGTTAGCACCCACTCGCCCGCAACGGCGGCGACGGCTGCGGCGAGAACGATTCCGAATCCAGCAACGGTGAGCGCATCCGGCGAGAAGCCGAGTCGGCCAAGGAAGAGCGCGATCGGTTCACCGATTCGCTTGATGCGCGCGCGCTCTCCTCCTGTGAAGAGACTCCCATCAGTTGCGCGACTTGCCATTGCTACTCCTCTTCCGCGCGAACGGCGTCAACGAGCGGTTGTGCATTCGGTAGCGCCGCTTCAGGTGCAACCCAGGCGGCTGGGTTGGCGACGCCGAGTGCGGCGAGCATCAGCGCGTGGCCTTCCGCGATGGTCTCGGTTCGAAGCGTGTAGATGGACTCGCGACCAGCGCGCTCACTCGTGACGAGTCCTGCGCTGCGGAGTCGGCGCAGGTGCCAGCTCACCAGAGGCTGGGAGAGGTCGGTGGACTCGATCAGTTCGGTGACGGTGGCGGGGCTTTGCGCGAGTCGGCGCACCAGGTCAAGCCGATTCGTGTCCCCAAGAGCCCTGTGCACGCGGCGGGCCGCCTCGATCACGAAGCGCTCACCAGCCGCCTCGCGGAGCGCAGCTGGGAGCGCGGCGGCGCTCTTCGTGCTCATCGCTGGACCCTGACCTGTACGGCTTCCATATAGCGGAAGTTTATATGAGTTTTTGCTGATGTGTGCGCGGGGGCGGAGGTTTGTTACAAGCCTGGCTCGTGAGCCAGTTTGGCGGTTCTGCTCAGCGTTCGTTCGACCGGCGACCGAGCGGCTGAACGAATCGGAGCAGGTAACCATCTGGGTCCTGAACAAGGAGTTCACGCTGCCCCTCTTCATGCGCCCCTGAAACCTGGTACCAAGAATCGGACGGTTCTCGAAACACCTGTAGGCCGAGACTAGTGAGCGCTGCACGAGTGCTCTGTACATTGTCAACTTCGATTTGGAGGTTGATGCCCCGCCCGAACGGCCGCTCCAAAGGACCTACCACCCACCCTTCGCTGTGCGCTTGTTCCAGCATGATTTGCGCATCTCCGAGGGCGAGGTACGCGAATGGCGGACTTGTGCGAACAAAGCGAACTTGGAAACCAACCGTGCGATAGAAGTTGAGCGAAGCTTCAAGATCTGTGACTGATAGCTCAGGAACAAGGGCGCTCCAGTGTTCCGACTCCGTCATCTTGCGAATCTAGCTGGCGAGCGCCTGGACAACCGCCTCGATTAGCCCGCCTGGGAGGAGGCCGAGCAGGATCGTGCCGGCGGCGGCGATCAGTAGGCCCGCGCGAAGGAGTGGCGAGGTGGCTACCTGCACATCGGTCTCGGCTGGGTCGCGCATGAAGAGATAGACGATGACACGGAGGTAGTAGAAGGCGGCGATCGCCGCGTTGAGTACGGCAACGATTGCCAAGACGGCTGCGAGTCCTCCCGCTTGCACCGCACTCAAGATGACGTACGCCTTTGCAAAGAAGCCGGCCGTCGGCGGGATGCCAGTGAGGCTGAGCAGGAAGAGTGCGGCGAGCAGTGCAATCTGTGGATGCTTGCGGCCAAGCCCAGCGAGATCGCTTAGTTGCACCGTTGCGCCCGGTCGCCCTTGAATTACGGCGAGGAAGGCAAATGCACCGAGATTCATCAGTGCGTATGCGGCGCCGTAGAAGAGGATGCCCGCGATCCCAGATGCTTCGCCAGCACCCGCTGCAACGATACCGACCATTAAGTACCCGGTATGGGCAATGGATGAGTAGGCGAGCATGCGCTTAACGTTCCCTTGTGTCAGCGCAACAAGATTGCCGAGCGTCATTGTTGCCGCGGCAAGAATGACCATGACGGGGATCCAAACTTCTGCAAGCGGCAACAGTGCAATCAAGAAGAGCTTGATGAGCAAGACAAACGCACCAATCTTTGGACCAACGGAGAGGTAGCCAGTGATTGGGGTGGGTGATCCTTGATACGCATCTGGTGTCCAGTAGTGGAACGGAACTGCGGCAATCTTGAATGCAGATCCGGTCGTGATAAGTGCAAGCGCCACAGCAACGGCTGGTGGAACACCAGTGTTGAGCGACGTGAGGCTGATTGCAATTTTGGTCAGTGATGCGGTTCCTGTTGCCCCCCAGAGGAGCACGATGCCGAAGAGCAGAATTGCGCTGGAGAAGCTCCCGAGCAAGAAGTACTTGACGGCACCCTCCGTGCTGAGCGGATCACGCTTTGCAAATCCAGCGAGAAGGTACCCAGGGATCACCATCAGTTCGAGTGCAATGAAGAGCGTCACAAGATCTGCCGCCGCAGCGAGGAGGATGGTTCCGCAGAGCGCGAACAGGAGGGTGGCGGCGAACTCGGCGCTCGGATATCCGCGTGCAAACAGGTGGTCTGGACTTATCAAGAGCGTGATCGCCACGATCGCTGCGCCGAGAAGTCCAAGGTAGGCAACAAATGGGCCGCCAACGTATGCGCCGTTGAGTGCCGTTACGACGCCGCCGCTCTGTTGAAGCAGGATCCACGCGGTGATACCGAGGCCAGCGAGTGCAACAGAGATCGGCGCGTACTTGCGGTTTGGCGTGATGGCGTCGCTCAGGAGCACCGCAACGGCGGTGAGTCCAACGCTCAGGAGTGGTGCAATCGTAAGTAGGTCGTTCATGGGGCCACTCCTCCCGCCGCGTACATCAAGAACTGCGCCACGCTCGGTGCAAATGCGCCCGTAAGGAGCGCGGGAAGAACCCCGAAGGCAACGATCATGGCGGCGAGTGGGGCAAGTGTGGCGATCTCAATTGGCGTGACATCGGTGAGCTTTGCGCCGAGACCCTTCAGGAACGGGGAGAGTTCGCCGGTGAAGACGCGCTGATAGAGCCAGAGGAGATAGACGGCGGCGAGGATCATCACGAGGGTTGCCGCGCCAGCGACCATCGGATTCACGAGGAAGGCGCCGAGCAGGACGAGGAATTCGCCAGCGAAGCCGGAGAGGCCTGGGAGGCCAACTGAGGCGAAGAGGAAGAAGCCGAAGAGCGCGGCGTACACCGGCGTTCGTGAAGCCCAGCCACCCATCTTCGCGATCTCACGATCGTGCGTGCGCTCGTAACCAATACCAACGAGGAGGAAGAGTCCGCTGGTGATGAGTCCGTGGTTCAGCATTTGCAAAATGGCACCGTCGACCCCCTGTTGGTTGAACGAGAAGATGCCAAGCGTGACAAATCCCATGTGGCTGACCGAGCTATATGCGATCAACTTCTTCAGGTCGGTCTGGACAATTGCAACGATCGCGCCGTAGATGATGGCGATCACGGAGAGCGCGATTATGAGCGGCGCAAAGTCCTGTGCCGCCTGTGGGAAGAGCGGGATTGCGAAGCGGATAAACCCGTAGCCACCGAGCTTCAGCAGCACGCCAGCAAGGATCACAGAGCCTGCGGTTGGCGCCTGGAC
>Ga0208855_1000088_pt1 | contig 26958 bp, 26 predicted proteins | sample LakMenEpi17May12_FD_150708 | JGI IMG/M metagenome (GOLD analysis project Ga0208855, IMG submission 150708) | Freshwater microbial communities from Lake Mendota, WI - 17MAY2012 deep hole epilimnion (SPAdes) | ecosystem: Environmental > Aquatic > Freshwater > Lentic | place: Lake Mendota, Madison...
TTTAAGTTTAAATATTTAATCTAAAATTAAGCGGACTTTTCTTATGAATTGTACCGCAGCTATTAAGTGATGCAAGCTACTGCTTTTACATATATGCTAAAACTTATGCGGGCGACATCAAAGCATTCGCAAATTCAATGTCGCTCCGCGAAAAGAATTTTCATTTTGCAAATGCATAGAAACATAGTATCTTTATTTAAACGTTTCGGTAGACGAGTGTTACAAAACCGCACAAGTTCTAGCTGCAAAACGTTAGCTACAATGCGCAAAAAAACTCGCAACTATTCATCAAATTAATAAGGTTATAATGAATGTACTTTCTAAAATAATAGATTTCGGTAAAAGTCCAGAACTTACTGCAAGAGAGGAAAGGTTATTAAAATTAAGCAATGTAACCTTCATCGTAATATTATGCTTTATACTTGCAAATCTTTTTTCTTTTTTATCATTTGGAAACAAAAAGGATATTCATTTAATTATTGTATTTGCTTTTCATTTTGTTTTAATTTCAGCCAGCTTAATTTTAAATCTTAAAAAGAAATATCTTATTGCAAAAATTAATTTTAGTATTGTAGCTGTAATTTTTGTTTCTTACTATTCCATTGCCTACGGTAAAGAGGGATTTAATTACCTTTTTATACCGATGATTATTTTTTTAATATTTAATCTATTTGAGGCAAAAGAGAAATTAATTATGTGGATTTTAATATTATTTGCTTCACTTACATATTTTGTTGCATTATACGCTAATTACAATAGGCTTGAATACTACATCAACATTGAAAAATCATTTCGTTTAATGCAAGGAATTGTAAGTTTAATAGGTTATTTATCACTTACTATTATGTTTGGATTTTACAATTTCAAATTGACTATAAAAACCGAAAACAAATTATTGGCAGAAAAGGTTGCTATTGATGCTCAAAAAATAATTATCGAAAACGCCCATAAAGAAATTACGGATAGTATTAATTACGCTAAGCGCTTACAACATGCAATCTTTCCGCCAACAGATTTTATTACAACAAATTTTCCAGAAAGTTTTATTTTATACAAACCTAAAGATATTGTTGCCGGCGATTTTTACTGGGCAGAAAAAATTGAAGATTTATTTTTTATTACCGCAGCTGATTGCACCGGACACGGAGTTCCAGGAGCAATGGTTTCGGTAGTTTGTTCAATCGCATTAAACAGAACTGTAAATGAGTTTGGCGTAACCGACACAGGAAAAATACTCGACAAAACAAGAGAGCTAGTTATTGACACATTTACAAAAAGTAATGCCGAAGTGAAAGACGGAATGGACATTTCGCTGCTATGTATCGACAAGCAAAATCAAAAAATCTTTTGGAGTGGTGCTAATAATCCGTTATGGTTTGTTGAAAATGGCGAATTAAAAGAGATAAAAGCAGATAAACAACCCATTGGTAAAACTGATAATCCTAAACCATTTACGACACACCAATTAAAGTATAAAGAAAATACTACCTTCTACTTATTTACCGACGGGCTTGCTGACCAGTTTGGTGGACCAAAAGGAAAGAAATTTAAATACAAACAATTTGGAGAGCTATTGATTGAAATTAATAACAAAGCAATGCAAGAACAATCAACTATTATAAATGAAAAGTTTGAAACATGGAAAAATGAACTTGAGCAGGTTGACGATGTTTGTGTTATTGGAATTAAAATATAGGAACGCACAGTAGCTAACAGTACCTAAAAAAAATGCTAGCTTTAGTATAAGTTTTTTGCCTACAATTGGTCGCTTCGCGAAAGTTTCTTATTTTTATGTAGGCAAAAAAGAGTACAGTATTTCGGCAACTAATAAATATTGTGGCGGTAGAAAACATTTCGGTTTCAAAACCGCACTTCTTTTAGCTCCAAAACGTTATGGGCAAGTTTAAACGACATAATGGACAAACAAGAGAACCACCAAAGGACAACTTTAAAAGTTCTTAGAAAATAATTTCAAACGTGGAGACCAGAACCCACTATAAATAACGGGGCGTATTCCGAAAAGCCATATGAGTAGGAATTTTAAAACATAATAAAAATGAACAGTAAAATATTACCAATTCTGTTAATCGGTCTACTATTTTGGCAGACTGATGTATTAGCACAATGTGCTAATCAATCTAACATCTATAGTTTTAACTATGGAGGCAAAACCTATGAGGTTGTTAAGGAGCTCAAATCATGGAGTAACGCTGCTGCCTGTGCTGTGCAGCGCGGAGGCTACCTGGCCGAAATAAATGACGTAAACGAGCAAACAGCGATTTACAATGGAATTATTGCCGCAGGTATTTCTTCCACTTATGTTAGCGTTTCGGATGGCGGTGGCACGGCTTATGTTTGGATTGGGGCTACCGATAAACAAACAGAAGGTACATGGTTATGGGATGGAAATAATGATGGTACAGGAATCAATTTCTGGAACGGACAGGGACAAGCCGGTGCAGGAGGCGGAGTGCCTGTTGCCTCAAACTATAATAATTGGGGTAAAGCAAATGGAACAGGTGCGATTATGGAACCAGATGATTTCAACACCAGTCAGGATGCTGGTGCAATTGCTTTGGCAGGATGGCCAGCTTCAACCACTTTTCTGGGTGTAGCAGGACAATGGAATGACATTGATATAAACAACGCCTTATATTATGTGATTGAAAATAATTCAAGTGTTGGCATAAAAGAAATTAATTACCAAAACAATATTAAAGTATATCCAAATCCGTGCAATGATAAATTAAATATTGAAACAAACCGTAATTTAAATGGAATTAGCTATCAAGTGTACGATTTGACTGGTAAGTTAATTATGATTGATATATTTGAAAACAATAACACAATAAATACTATTCTTTTAAATAATGGGATTTACTGCCTCCATTTTAATGATGGAATTTCTTCTGTGGTAGTAAAATTTATTAAGTAATAACCAGCCCATAACAGCGGTTTGGTGTAATGGCGGGTTCAGTGGTAAATTGAAGTTTAGTTTTTCAAATCAACATTTGTGCTTGGTTGATAGTGAAATGCTTCTAAATCCGCCACTACGCCAAGCCGCAACCCGTTAGCTGCAACCCAAACAGACACGAAAAGACATAAAATCAATCAGACAAAATATTATGACAGCCTCCGCTAAAAAACACGTATCTTCGTATGTAAGTTTGGTGCGTGTAGACAGATGAATTTTCAAAAGCCGCCTGCGCCTGCTTGGAAACCGTTAGGGGTAATTATATTGACAACGTAAAACAATAATTTAAACATAAAAAGTATGCCAACAAAAGGACAAACAATTACTAACCCAACAAATGGGGATTCATATGAGTTTTTGGAAACTGCCAAAGACACTAACGGAGAACGCGTTACTATGAAAGCAGTTATTAAAGGTAAAGGGCAACTTGTTCCCAAACACCTCCACGTTCTTCAAGACGAAACCTTCGAAGTTATTTCAGGACAATTAACTATTTTTTTTGAAGGACAAACAAAGAAAATTTCTGCAGGAGAAAAAATAACATTTCCTAAGAATATACCTCACAATCATTACAATGATGACAATGATGCGGTAATCTATGTTCATTCAGTAACACCAGCATTAGACTTTGACTTTTTGATAGAAAACTTAGTGGGACTTGCTGCTGACGGAAAAAGTAAAAATGGAAAATATGGTTTAGTCCAAGAGTTAGTTTCACTTAAATATCTTGACAGTAAATCATATCTTGCGGACATTCCGATTGGGGTTCAAAAAATATTAATGAATACTATTGCTCCAATTGGACGACTATTCGGTTACCGAGCTATTTACAAAAAGTATTCGGGCTTAGAAAAATAACTACCACTAACAGCACCTCCAAGAAATTGGCGGTTCAGTGGTTAAATGAAGCTTTGTGCTTCGTATCAAGTTCACTGCTGGCAGACAAGCTTTTTGCTCCGAAATCGCCAACTTTTTGTAGCTGCAAAACGTTAGCAGCAATAAGCGGACATTCCACCAGACAAAAAATTAACTGACTAAAATGACCTTTAAGACAATAATATTTTTTTCTTTTGGGACATTTTAGCCTCCCTTGCCTATACAGACACAAATTGCATTGCTGCATTTGGCCATAGCAGAGGAGCTTTTTTGACAACGGGTTTAATGGGAACTTACCCAAACAAGTTCAGTTGTGCGGGTCATACAGCAGGCGGGGTTGGACACCCAACTGACTTCACTTATCCAACTACAACAATGGTTAACAATATTACAAAACCATACATATTACATCACGGAACAAGCGATAATATTGTTAATATCATATACGATAATAATTTAGCAGCAATTTTTACAACCAATGGCGTTACACATCAATATTTTACTTATACAGGCTACACTCATAACACCATAAGCCAAGACTCGTTGATGTATTCTAGAACACAAACATTTTTTAATCAGCATATTTGCAATTTATCAACTGGTTTGAATAACAATCTATTTGAAAAGTTAGAAGTTTCTATTTGTCCAAATCCAGCAAGTGAATATATAAAGCTTAATATTAACCAAAATCAAATAACACAAGTTCAAATTTTCAACTCAATGGGAATATTATTCAAAGAATTTTCTATAACACAATCTACTCAACTTGATATTTCAGATTTACCAAAAGGATTATATTTTGTTCGACTAAAAAACTACTCACAGCAGACAACAAAGTTTATTAAACAGTAAAATGAAAATTATACAGACCATTGACAGAAGAAAAAGGGCAGCTTGTAACAACAACACAAAACTTTATGACGAATGATTGTGAATATCGTTGAGTTATTTCACAGGCTGACGTTACCAGTAATGGCGGGACGACCATTTACTAACATTTCGGGAAATTTAGTATCTTTGTTTTATCAATGAAACTGATCACTTTAAATATAGACACCATTAAGGCTCTTTGTGATAAATATCACGTTAAGACCTTATTTGCATTTGGTTCAGTGACTAGGGACGAACTTAAACCTACCAGCGACATCGACCTTATTGTTGACATTGACAGTAATGATCCCCTGACCTATTCCGACGACTATTTTGGCTTAAAGTTCCAACTAGAACAATTACTAAAAAGGCATGTCGACCTGCTTGAACTACGCGCAATTAATAATCAATATTTAAAACAAAATATTGAAAATTCTAAAGTTCTAGTTTATGGAAAAGGAAATTAAAGTTTGGCTTTCGGACATTAAACAAGCTATTTCCGAAATAAATCAATTTCTTCCCGACAAAAAACTTTTCCAAGACTTCCAAAAAGACTTAAAAGCGAAACGTGCTATCGAAAGAAATATAGAAATAATTGGTGAGGCTATGAACCGAATCTTAAGTCAAAATCCAAACATCGAAATAACAAATTCCCGAAAAATAGTTGACACAAGAAATAGAATTTCTCATGGTTACGACAGTGTTTCAGACGACATCATTTGGGCAATTGTAATTCGTGACATTCCAAAACTTCAAGTAGAAATCGAAGACCTGTTAGCAAAATAAAACTATGTGTCCGCCACAACTGGTAACAGCGGTCTTGCCTAATTTTTTGCGTGTTAACGCTCAAATGTGTAACTTGACATAGCAAAAAACGCGCGCAAGGCTGCAAACCGTTAGCGGGCATTGTAAAACGACAACAGACAAGACGCTGTTTATTGTTTATAGATAATATTTTCATTACCCCATTTTTCCATTTCGTTCAAAACAGGTGTTAGACTTTTGCCTAGCTCGGTTAATTCATATTCGACACGTGGAGGAATTTCACTAAATTGTTTTCTCGTCAACAAGCCATCTTCTTCCAATTCTTTCAATTGTTCTGTTAATACCTTTCTAGACAGGTTAGGAATGCGAGCTGAAATTTCTCCAAAGCGTCTTTTGTCAGACCTAAGACAATACAAGATGACGGGTTTCCATTTTCCGCCAATTAGCTGAAGCATTCCCGTTACCGGGCATTTAATTTCTCCTTTTTTTGTTGCTATTGTTACCATTTTGTTACCGCTATTTTTTATGTTAACCAAAGGAAACAGTTACTATTTAAAACTATTATTAGTTACTTTGTGTAACAAATGTAATTATTAAATTTTAAAAAACAAAAAAATGATTTTAGTAACAGGAGCAACAGGACATTTTGGAAAGTCGGCAATTGATTTTCTTCTAAAAAAAGGCATTTCTTCAACCAACATCGTTGCATTGGTTCGAGACGAAGAAAAAGCAGCTGAAATAAAAAGCAAAGGAGTTGCACTACGTATTGGCGATTACGACAATTACAACTCTCTTCTAAACGCTTTCATAGGTGTAGAGAAATTACTCTTTGTATCAGGAAGTGATATTTTTAATCGTGGAGCACAACATCAAAATGTGGTAAAAGCAGCCAAAGAATCAGGTGTAAAACACGTTGTTTATACAAGTTTTCAAGGGAAAAACGAAACGGAATCTTCACCACTTTGGCCAGTTGCTCAATCACATCTTCAGACAGAAGCTTGGTTAAAAGAAAGCGGTATAGATTACACCATTCTCAAAAACACACTCTATTTGGACTTTGTTCCTGCCTTTCTTGGTGAAAAGGTGATTGAAACAGGTGTAATTTATTTGCCTGCTGGTGATGGTAAAGTTGGAGCTGTTTTACGCGCTGAGATGGCAGAAGCCACTGCTAATATCTTAATAAGTTCAAAACATGCCGGAAAAACTTACCACTTTACAAACCAAGAAACGTTTTCTTATCAAGAAGTTGCTCAACAACTTTCTGAAATTACTGGTAAAACAATCAACTACATTTCTCCAACAGCAGACGAGTATGCTCAAACCTTAACAGAACATGGTGTACCTGTTGACTTCATTGGTTTGTTTTCCAGCTTTGCGGTTGCTCAGGAAAAAGGAGAATTGGAAATGGTTGGCTCAGACTTAGTACAAATTTTGGGTCGCAAACCAACCACCGTAAAAACATTCTTAACTCAAGTTTATTCACCATCAAACAATTAAAGTATGAAATCTTTAAAATTATTTGCATTCATTCTAATCATAAATGCTCTAACAAAAGTAAATGCACAAAATATCTCGATTGGAAGTTCTTGGACAGTTATCAAAAACAAAAACGTAAAAGTTCACACGTACATGAGTCCGACAGCTATGTTTGCTAATACAAGCCACATTATTGAACTGAAAAATGAACTCATTATTGTTGACGGACAATTTTTTGCACCCTATGCTCTTGAATTGAAAAAATTTACTGATTCAATAGGCAAGCCAGTAACAAGGTTTTACATAAGTCATGACCATCCTGATCACTTCATAGGTTTTGGAGATGCTTTTCCAGATGTAAAAGTTTATGCTCTGGCGGAAACAAAAACATCCATTGAACAGACTGGACAAGGAGTTCTTGAGCAAAGACAGGCACAATTTGGTCCTTTGATTGCAACTAAATTGAATAAGCCTTCTGTCATTCAACAACCAGGTGAGGAAACAATCGGAAATGTAAAATTTATCTTTGAAAAATCTTTAAATAACGAATCAACTGTTTCACTTGTAATCAAACTTCCAGAACTTGGTGTATACATCGCCCAAGATATAGTTTACAACAAAATCCATTTATTCATAGAAGGAGACACAAAAGGTTGGGAGACCGCCTTAAACAAAATCATAAAGGAAAAAACCTATAAAACAATTTTAGCGGGACACGGAAAAGAAGGTGGTGAAAAACTTTTAAAGGAAAATCTGACTTATCTGGCTTTCGTTAACGAAACAATTACAAAGTCAAAAAATAAGGAAGAATTTAAGGCTGCTATCATTAAAAAATATCCTGAATACGGTGGCGAACAATTAGTTGACATCTACTTAAATTATTATTTAAAGCCCAGCAATTGGATAAAGTAATCTGCTCAATATTTAGACCAAAAAGGAAGTAGGGCTTTTTGCCCTACTTCTTTATTTTTATGGATACGCAGAAAAAACAATTAATGCGATTTTAATGTCTAAGCAAACTATTTAATAAATTTGTCATGGAATAGAATCGAAAATGAGTACTAAAGACAAACAAAGACCCGCTAACAGGCGTTTGGCAAAAGTGGCGGTTCAGTGGTTAATTGAACATCCTGCCTCGTATCAACTTTTATGCTGGGTTAACAGTTTAGTGCTTCGAAATCCGCTGCTTCGCCAAGCGCCGGAACGCTGGTGGCAAGTATAACAAACGACAGTAACAACATAAAAAATGCAAGACATTCTATTCGGTTTTATATCAAAATACATTTCTCTTACAGAAGAAGAGAAAAATGTACTACTTTCATTAGAGCTGTTTCACTCCTTAAAGAAAGGGACTGTTTTACTTACGGAAGGGCAAAAAACTCAAAATAGTTTTTTTGTTTTAAAAGGCTGTATTCGTTCATACTATATCAAAGACGGAGAAGAAAAAACTACAGCTTTCTATACTGAAATGGAGGCTTTAACCCCTCCTTGTGTGATTAGCAGAACCCCCTCCGATTATTACATTAGCTGTAATGAAGATTGTATCCTTTTAATTTCGGATGCAGATATGTCTGAGGAAGTTAATAGCAGATTTCCAAAGTTTGAAATCATGTGTATGAAATTTTCAGAAGAGTTGCTAGCCAAGGAGCGCATTGAATTTGATGAATTCAAAACTTCTTCGCCTGAACAACGCTACTTAAACTTATTACAGAAAAGACCAGACCTTATCCAACGCGTACCTCAGCACCAATTAGCAAGCTACCTGGGCATAAAACCACAATCCTTGAGCAGACTAAGAGCCAGGATTTTGGAAAAAAGTAAGACGTAAAATCATTTCTTAACTTAAGTGAACGAGTTGTAGCCTCTTGCCAATCTACTTTTGCAGTATCAATTAACATTAAAAGAAAAATTATGCAAAAGAAAATTTTATGGATTGGACTTGTCTTAGTTTTGATAAGCAATTTAAAAGTGCATGCACAATATGCCGAACAAGACAGCACTTACAAACGGTGGTTCGTTGGAACTTCATTATTTGTCATAATAGGTAATATAGCTGATGGGGGAAATCCACCCAACTTTGCTCAGCTAGATATAGGCTATCGACTTTCAGGTAAAGACATAATTAGATTTTCACCAAAAACTTGGAAATATGCTTGGCCAAATGGTATACATCCTTTTTTAAATGATGCATATGGAAAGCCAGAAGAAAAATTTCCTGGGTATGTTCGTGAGATTGGGATAACAGCTTCTTACCAACGATTTTTTTGGAAAGGTTTGTATGCCCAATTGGATATAATGCCCACTTGGCAAAATTTCGTGAATGACAATGGTAAGAAAATTGACGATGGTTTTCAGATCTTTAATTCATATCGTGTTGGTTATCACATCAAACTCTTTAAAGACAAATTTTTCTTTCAGCCGTCAATATGTATGACCCACCGTGCCTATCATACTGAATTACCCGATGGATTTAAACAGCTGGACGATAAGTGGTCTAAATTCATTTTTCCAGAGCCAGGACTTAATATTGGATTTAATTTTTAAATAATGAATACACAAATGAAATTTGAAGACATCAAAGTTAATGTGAAACTAAAGCTTGCTTCATTATGGGCGAGTTTTATGTTCTTATATATTTATGTAGATTATTTTCACCTCTATATGCCAGGAAGCTTAAAAGATATTTTGGCAGGGAAGGTTTTTGTATTTAATATTTCATATGTTTTTTTAATGATAGCAATGTTTTTTGTTGCAATTCCAGTTCTGATGATTTTTCTCTCTGTTGCTTTACCAGCTAAAACAAATCGTTTAACAAATATCATAGTGTCAATCATACTTATACCTTATATGCTGTTCAATTTGGTAGGAGAAGCTTGGTTGCATATGTATTTTGCGGCAGTCATAGAAGTTGTTCTTCTTTGTCTAATTATCCGTTACGCATGGAAGTGGTCTAGGATTGAACACTAAATTATTTATCAAAATATGAACATAAAGAAAATACATTCCTTTTCGGCTTTGGTTATTACAATATTTGTTGCAATACATTTATTGAATCACCTTTATAGCATTTTAGGCGCAGCTCAACACATTGAGCTAATGACAAATCTGCGACTTATCTATCGAAATGTTTTTGTTGAAACGATTTTAATAATTTCTGTTTTTATTCAAATAATTTCAGGAATTAAACTTTTTATAGACAAAAGGAAAATAACACTCACCCATTTTGACAAAATACAATTATGGTCAGGACTTTACTTAGCCGTTTTCTTTACGTTCCATTTGGCAGCCGTTTTTATTGGTCGAGATTTTTTAAACCTTGACACGAACTTTTATTTTGGTGTGGCTGGACTCAATTTATTTCCTTTTAATTTGTTTTTTATTCCATACTATGGGCTTGCCATTCTTTCGTTTTTCGGACATATTGCATCAATTCATTACAAAAAAATGAAGCATTCTATTTTTGGTTTATCACCCCGAAAACAATCTTTTGTAATCTTGACTTTTGGTTTTATTTTGACAATAATACTTTTTTACGGTTTGAAATCGTTTTCATGGTATTGTAATTCCGACAGAATACAATTTAAGCAAATGGAATAGTTTTTAAAACAACTTTATTGTTTAGGATGATGCTCCCAACAAATCATTAGAAAAACCAAAACACCAGCCACCAACACGCAGCCTTCGTTTGTTTATTACGTGTTACTTTTTTGTTTGTTTCATGCCAATTAACACACATCTTAAAATTTTAAGGTATAGCTGCAACTAGCATAAATTTAGTTGCATTTTGAATAACTCTAGTCTAACTTCTTCGCATACCTGTGAAATTAATTAAACAAACTAACATGAGTTAAGCCGAAGAGCTGAGTTGTAGTTTCATTCGTTTGGCATGCGGTTTTTGTAAACATTCATACATTTTTTCGTAGAGCGCTTATCAACTGTCTCTTTGATTTTTTAACTCTGCCTTTTAGATTAACATGCTTCTCTGAGTGCACAAGTACCCTAAATCTTTTCGTTACTATACTAAATATTATCATTTCTCCTTTTTAAACTTTAATGGCTTTGCTACCAAATAGGTACTCGTATTGATTTGGCTCTTTGTTTTTGATGAATCCTGCGTGTTCTGGTGTGTATAAACTATGGTTAGGAATGCAGCCTGTAATGTATTTCTAAATTCTTGTTTTTCGAGTTGATTATTTTGTTCATATGTATTTTGATTCCAACACACTCCCGTTACATTGTAGTTAGATCATCAGAAAGATGCTAAATACTCTAATTGAAGTTTAGATTTCTACAAATTGGCCTGATGTGTTTGTGAATAGGAATTGCTACTAACTTACAATTAATTGTTTAGTTAAAATAATTTAAAACAGCTCAGCTTTTTTGTTTGTTTGTAATGTTAGGTTACCTTTGTTTAACATGCTTCTAAACGAAACTACTAAGACACAAATCAATCTACCTAAAAACAGTAGCTTAGTTAATTATTCTGTTTTGAAACAATTTTTTTGCGATCAACCCTTCAGAAGTTTTTCCATTAAACATGTTATATCTGGCAAAGAGTATTACAAAGTAAACTCAAAAAATTATTGTGTTCAACAAAATGAATTTTTGATTGTAAATAAGCATTCAGAGGGTTCGGTTGTAGTAGATAGCAAGGTAGATGTAAAAGGTTTGTGTATTGATGTTTCGCCGGAATTAATCAGTCTTGCTGTCTCAAGTGTTATCAATCCTCAAGATAACGTCCATCAATCAGAACTAAATACATATCTCAATTCTCCTGACTTTTTAGAATGCAAATATGATGCTTACAGCAATTCAACCGGTAGATTTTTAAACGATGCTGCCAAAATTTTTGAAGCAAACCCTAATCATAATTTTAGTTTTGAAAAAGAATTTTACTTTAGTCTGGCTGAAAAGATTGTAAATGACAATCTACAGAACTTTAAAAAATTTCAACGCATAAAAGCAGTAAAATCAACCACCAAAAAAGAACTGCTTAGAAAATTATTATTAGCACAAAACCTTATTAACTCCAACTTTCTTAACATAAATGATATTAACGAAGTAGCCTTATATTGTGGTATTTCAGAATACCATTTTTACAGACTTTTTAAACACGTTTTTCAAATCAGTCCATATCAACTTTTACTAAAGAACAAATTAAATTATGGGCGACAATTACTCGGACTAAAAACCCACTCTATTTCTCAGGTGGCAGATATGGCAGGCTTTGCAAATGTTGCAAGTTTTAGCAAGGCTTTCAAAAAAGAATTCCGTCTAAACCCATCAGCCAGATTTTAATTCTACTTTTAAGTAAAATACCTTGCAATAAATTTAGCAGGATTTGACAACAACCTTCTTATTTAACCTAATACTTTTGTTTTTGTGAGTTGAAGTATCACCTCTTAAAAGAAATAAAGCTATGAAAAATCTAATCTATATTTTAGTTTTTATTATTCCGTGTTTAATTAATTCTCAAACTATTCAGAGAAAAGCAGGCTTAGGCGTTGCTTTATACAGCCAAAATTCCGACAGCTTATTTAAAAGATTAAACTTAAAACCAATTGATGGGGCTGTTGTTAGGACGGTTATTCCCGGCTCTAATGCGGATATCTTGAAAATTTTACCTAATGATATCATTACAAATATAAACTATGTAGATATCAAAAGTGCCTCTGAATTAATACTATTCGCCCAAAAACTCAAACAAGGAGAAATTATTAACGTCGTGCTCAATAGAAAAAACAAACTAATCAAACTAAACGGAGAGCTTGTTGGAAAACCATACGAAATTAGTAATGACGAAATAAAAGTAAGTTACGGCGAGTTTAAATTTGAAAACACCTTAATCAGAACAATAACCAAAACACCATTAAAACTTAAAAGTAAAGGCGTTGTCTATTTTATTCAAGGAATTTCATGCTACTCTGTTGACAACTTAAACTCACTAGATCCTACGAAACTGGCAATTGATGCCTTTGTTAAATTAGGCTATACTGTATTCACTGCTGAAAAATTAGGAATGGGTGATTCCTATTATCATTGCGCCTGTAATGAAATAGGTTTTAAAAAAGAACTTGAAGTTTTCACCGAGGGTTACAAACATTTGATAAATCAATTTCCTAACCAAAAAATAATTTTGTTTGGTCATTCATTAGGTGGCATAACAGCACCACTTATTGCACAAAAATTTAAAACCAATGCTGTTATTGTTTATGGAACTGGTTTAAAACCTTGGAGTGACTACTTGCTGGATGCTTACCTTGTGCAATCTCGCTATTACCAAGCAGACCTTGCAAACCTAAGAGATACACTTGAAAAGGTTAAATTTACACTATACAAATTGTTCTACGAAACAAAAACGAAAGATTTTGCAATTACAGACCCACTTGCTAAATTGGCTTCGCAAGCTATTCTAAATTACAATCCTCAATCCGGCTATTTTGCAGCCGAAAGAACACTACAATTTCATCAAGAAATTAATGAACACAATCATGCCAAGGCTTGGAAAAACACAAACACAAAAGTTCTGGCAATTTACGGTGAGTCGGATATCGCAGCCAATAATAAATATGACACTGAGGAAATTGCAAGGTACATTAATGAATTGAGGCCGGGTACAGCACAGTTTATGTTTGTTCCAAAAACCAATCATACTTTCCAGAAAATTGGTACGATGCAAGACTTTGTTAAATTGGAAAGTGAAGACCCTGCTAAATATCAACTTTTTGCATTAAGTCAATTCAATCATGATTTATTTAAAGACATTGATGTGTGGCTAAACAACAATTTATAATCAAATTATTTGTTTTTTTGTTTATGTGTAGGATGTTTGAAAGAGTAGGCGCTCAAACAACAAATTATATAGGGTGCGTTATTGACTCTAATAATATTCCACTAAAAGATCAAATGGTTCAGTTAATTTCAAAACAAACTTTGCTTAAAACTGAATTTACCGACAGCTTAGGCTTATTTAAAGCCAATATATTCGGCGCTATAGACAGTATTACATTAATAATCCACTCTGAAACACATCGCAGTTCAATTTTTAAAAACATATTGCCCGACACTTTAATTACGTATCGTTTACAAAACAAAAACGAAGCATTAAAGGAAGTAAATGTTTATGCAAATCAACTTGTGTATACCCAAAAGAATGGAAAATTCATTTTAAATACTACATCACTAATTTCCAATAATCAAAATACACTTTACGAATTAATTGTCAAATCACCCGGTATAACAATATCAAGCTCCGGAGAAATAAAACTGAGGGGTAAAGCGGGAGTAATGATTTATTTTGATGGAAAACCAAGCTATTTAACAGGTACAGATTTAGAAAATTATTTAAAATCTATCCCTGCTCAAAACGTTAAAGAAATTGAATTTATTTACAATCCCGGGGCCATTTACGACGCAGCCGGTAACGGTGGAATCATTAATGTTATCAACAAAAGAAACTCCATAGCAGGATTAAATGGATTTGCCAGTTTTGCCTTTAATCAAGGCAGATATTCTAAATCAAATTCAGCTTTCAATCTAAATTACACTTCAAATAAATTATCACTATCCACATCCATTAGTCATTTATTAAACAATCAATTTCAGGATTTGACTATAAACCGCAACTACACAGAAGCAGTTAGCGCCTCAAACTACATATTTAATCAAAACACCTATTTAAAAGTAAAAAGTATACCCATTTCAGCAAGGCTGGGTGTTGATGTTTTTTTAACAAAAAAAAGTACAATAGGCATTAGTATTAAATCAATGTATACTCAATCTGAGAATCAAAAAAGCGGACAGGGTACCATTCGCTTAAATGCTTGGGAACCAGATTACGTATACGCAGGAAGTAAAGAAAAAAATGCTCTATATACAAACAACTATAATGTTAATTACCGATTAAATATAGATAGTATAGGAACAAAATGGGTTACTGATTTGGACTACATACAATATGGCTCAAAATTAAATCAAGATTTTACTAATGAAACAACTTCCAATCAAGGTAAAGTCTTATACAATGATACCCAACAAGGACTTATGAACTCTATGATTCAGGTTATTTCGCTAAAAACCGATTTAAACTTACCACTCAAACCCAAGGGCAATTTTGAACTAGGACTAAAATCAACCTTATCCAAAACTAAAAACAATGCGCTATATACTATAGTGCTTGACGATTCAACTTACATTAATAAACCTCTAAGTAATAATTATAATTACGAAGAATGGATTAATGCTGCATATGTGAATTACAATACATCATTCAAAAAATTGAGCTTACAAACAGGGCTAAGAGCAGAACACACATTTTACAACGCCAAACAATACAGCTACTTACTTATTAAAGACACCCTGTTTGGTAACGGTTATTTTAATTTGTTTCCAACCATTTTTATTGATTATAAATTTGACAGTGCCGGTAAACATGTTTTAGCGCTCGATTATGGTAGAAGAATTACCAGGCCAACATACAGAGAGCTAACTCCTTTCGTAAGCCCGCTTGATAGATTTACTTTTTATACCGGGAACCCATATTTAAGCCCATCGTTTATGCATAACATTAATCTGGCTTATAACCTTTTAAGCAAATACTTTTTTACTATATCATATAGTAAAACCAAAAACCAATCTAACGAAACTATTCAAATTATAAACGGAACATACTACAGCAGGCCAAACAATTTAGGCCAAGCACAAATTATAAGCCTAAGCGCACAAGGCGTACTTAGGCCATTTAATCGATTAAACAGTAACTATGTTGTTGAATTAGCAAACGGACAATATAAAAGCAAGCTCTACAATCAAGACTTAAATTCATCCGGTACTTATATATATTTTAATTTGATTAACTCCATATCTGTTTTCAATAATTGGAGAATTGAGATTAGTGGTGATTATTTAAGTGATGTAACAGAAGCGCAATTTGTTATTGGTGATTACGGCACACTTAATTTCGGCTTACAAAAGACCTTCTTAAAGAATAAACTAAATTGTAAAATTAGTGTGAACGATATATTGTATTCTTTCAGAACGAGGGGAACAATTAACAACCTGGACGCGGCAACAGCAAATTGGTATAGTGTACGTGACACTCGTGTTGTAGGCATTAATTTATCTTATCGATTTGGTTCGAACAACAAAATAAATAAAGTTTGCCAATCCTCTTCAACAGAAAACGAATTAAAAAGAATCAAATAAAAACAATAACATATGAAAAAAATATCTTTTTTAGTTTTTAACTTCATTTTAAGTTTAAATTTTATTGCTCAAACCCCGGAGTGTGGTCAGCATTTAATTACAGAATCTGTTCTAAAAAAACATCCGGAACTACGGTCAAAAGTAAACGAGTTAAATAGTAATTTTAAAATAAATACTGTTAGTGTTGTAAACTATACTATACCTGTTGTTTTCCATATTTTACATACCGGTGGCGCTGAGTGCATTAGTGATGCTCAAATTCTAAGCCAAATGGCAATACTTAACAGAGATTACCAAAAGCAAAATAGCGATACAATTAACGTGGTTACAAGCTTTACCAACAACATAGCTAACGTTGGAATAGCTTTTAAACTTGCTACCATAGATCCAAATGGTAATTGCACAAACGGAATTATAAGACATTATGACCCAAATACAATTTGGGATCCAAACAACTTATCGTTGTTTATTTATAGCTGGCCTAGAGATAAATATTTAAACATTTATGTAGTAAAAAGTATTATAGGCATCAATGGTGCATATACTTTTTTGCCCGGCACACCCGTACCGCCCAATTGCGATGCTATTGTTTGTATGCATAATTATGTTGGTAATACCGGTACTACACTCGGTTTAGATTATCGTGTGTTAACACACGAAGTTGGACACTGGTTTAATTTACAACACACTTGGGGTTCAACCAATAACCCAATGGTTGCTTGTGGTGATGATGGGGTAACAGACACCCCGGTTACAAAAGGGTTTGTTAGTTGTGCAACCAGCAACGCTGCTATATGTACGCCATCGGTACAAGAAAATGTTCAAAATTACATGGATTATGCTCCATGTAAATTAATGTTTACTAATGGCCAAAAAAATAGAATGTTAACTTGTTTAACGAGCAATATAAATAATCGCAATAATCTATACACCCCGGGTAACTTAGCCCAAACCGGTATTACCACAACTACCAGTAATTGTATTCCTAAAATAGATGTTGCAAGTTCAACTAAATCTGTTTGCGTTGGAAAAACCGTCACAATTAATTCATATACAAGCAACGCTAATCCCATCACTTATAATTGGTCTGTTTCCGGACCAGCCATCGCAAGCAGCTTTACAAATAGCAGCCTAACCATTACAACTACGGCAATAGGTAATATAACGGTTACTTGTGTGGCATCCAACACTAACGGGTCTTCCAGCTCAAATTATGTTTTAACAGCCTTAACAACGAGTGTTGTAAGCCCCGGTAACTATGCAGAAAGTTTTGAAGGTAATAGTTTGCCCGCTAATTGGCTAAAGTTAATAAACAATAGTAACTCCTCTATTTGGGCAACAACTAATTTGGCAGCTTCTTTAGGTGGAAAAAGTATGATGATTGATGGGGCACTAACTACAGCCGGAACGAATGAAATACTTGAAACACCAAGCTACGACTTAAATGCTAACCCGGGTGTAAGTTATACACTAAAGTATGCCTATGCTCGAAAAAACTTATCCCAACAAGATTTTTTTATTGCGCAGGGAAGCAAAGATTGTGGCGGAACCTGGCAAACCATTCAATCCATTAATTCGGCAAATTTAAGTAGTGGCTCAGGTGGAACTACCTCATCGCCATTTGTACCCGCAGCCAATCAATGGAAATTATATGATTTAAGTGCGCACCCGAATTTTAATAATTATATTAATGAAAGTAATGTTAAATTCAGGTTTATTTTCAGGGCTGATTCAATTAACGGCTTAAGTAATAATTTCTTTCTTGATGAAATTAACTTGAATAGCGCTGTAAGTATTAATGAGAAAGCAGCTTCTGTTTTTTTAAATGTATCTCCAAACCCATTTAAATCGGAAATTAAAATACAAGTTAACCTTCTTCAAGCTGAAAACTTTGAAGTTGTTATAAGTAATTTACTTGGACAAACATTATGTTACATTGAAAATAAAACTTATTATCCAGGCAAAAACGAACTACACTTAAGTGATTTAGAGCGATTAACAACAGGAGTGTATTTCATACAACTTAAAAGCAAAGAAAAAATCATTACTAAAAAATTAATCAAAGAATAAACTTGAAAAAAGAAAAATTTAAACACCAAACGTTTTTAAAAATGAGTATAATTTTATTAATCGTTTTTAGTGCTATCATTATTGCCAAAAGTGGTTATCTCTTTGGACGTTGGTTGCGGTATTTTTAATCAGAAACCGGAAGAAAACAACTCTCTGAGACTTTCTTAAAGTTGTGATTTAACAAGTAATTAGTTAAATTTATGGCTTTATTTAACAAGTATGGAAAAATTTGATGTAACCGTTATTGGATCTGGTCCCGGTGGATATGTGGCCGCTATTCGATGTGCTCAATTAGGAATGAAGACCGCCTTAATTGAAAAATATGCTACACTTGGTGGCACCTGTTTAAATGTTGGTTGTATTCCATCTAAAGCACTTTTAGATAGTAGCGAACATTTTTACAATGCTGTACATCATTTCGAAGAACACGGCATTGACGTTAAATCACCCAAGGTAAACTTAAAGCAAATGATTGAACGCAAAAGAGGAGTTGTTAAGATGACCTGTGATGGTATTAATTTTTTGATGAAAAAAAACAAAATTACCGTATATCAAGGTCACGGTAGTTTTGAAAACAAAACCACCATTCAAATAAAAAAAGAAGATGGGTCTGTTGAAAAAATTGAAAGCACTAAAACCATTATCGCTACCGGTTCTAAGCCTTCTTCATTACCCGGGATTGATATCGACAAAAAAAGAATTATTGCCTCAACAGAGGCCTTAGAGTTAACTGAGGTGCCTAAACACATGGTTTTAATTGGCGGGGGCGTTATTGGTTTAGAATTAGGCAGTGTATATGGTCGTTTAGGAAGCAAAATCACGGTTGTTGAATTTATGGATCGCATTATACCTGGAATGGATGGCGCACTAAGTAAAGAATTACAACGTGTGCTAAAGAAAAATCTAGGTTTTGAATTTTTATTTAAACATAAAGTTACCGGTGTTAAATCTACAGGTAAGGAAGTCACGGTTACTGCTTTAAACGCTAAAGACGAACCCATAGAAATTAAAGGAGACTATTGCTTGGTTGCAGTAGGCAGAAAACCATATACAGAAGGGTTAGGATTAGAAAACGTTGGAATAAAAGTAGACGCAAGAGGAAGAATTGAAACCGACAATCATTTAAAAACCAGCGCTGATAATATTTATGCCATTGGCGATGTTGTTAAAGGCGCCATGCTTGCGCATAAAGCCGAAGAAGAGGGTGTGTTTGTTGCAGAATACCTGGCCGGACAAAAACCGCATATTGATTATAACTTAATTCCCGGCGTTGTTTACACCTGGCCTGAAGTTGCTGCAGTTGGCTACACAGAAGAACAACTCAAGGAACAAGGAAAAAAATATAAAGTTGGAAACTTTCCATTTAAAGCAAGTGGAAGAGCAAGAGCAAGCATGGATACTGACGGCTTTGTAAAAGTATTAGCTGATGAGGTTACTGATGAAATATTAGGCGTACACATGATTGGCCCTAGAACAGCTGATATGATTGCTGAAGCTGTTGTAGCGATGGAATATAAAGCCAGCGCCGAAGACATCAGCCGAATGAGTCATGCACACCCTACATTTACAGAAAGCATGAAAGAAGCTTGCTTAGACGCCACCGGAAAAAGAGCTCTTCATATTTAATTTTAAATTCCAAAAGGCAAGTTGATAGCTTGCCTTTTTTAATTCTAATCCCCATGGAATATCCTAATTGTCCTAAATGCAAAAGTGTTAACACCTACTTATACGATTCTAATTTTGTTTGCCCTGACTGCTTTCACGAATGGCGAGAAGAAGAGATTACTGTTGAAGAACAAGCTGAAGAAAGCCTTGTTGTGAAAGACGTAAACGGTGTTGTTTTAAGCAACGGCGATAGTGTAGTAACAATTAAAACATTGCCGGTAAAAGGTACCTCACAATCCATAAAAGCAGGAACCAAAGTTAGAAACATTAAATTGGTTGAGGGCGACCATAACATCGATTGTAAAATAGATGGTTTTGGAGCCATGGCATTAAAAAGTGAATTCGTAAAAAAAGCATAAGCCTACTCAGGCTTGTACTCTGTCTTATGGCTTTCATTTTCTTCATTAATTGCATCCTTATCATCATCAGATTCTTTTAACTCATAATGTTTTTCTTTTTCAAGGTTAACATTAACAATCACTGGGGGAGCAGTTGGTTGCGAAATCCATGCATTTCCGTTATAAAAATAATAGTGATTGCGCCAGTTATCCCAGTATAAATTATACTTAGGAAAAAACACCCAACGACGATTATAACCATAGGCAGGCCTCCAAACAGGATGATAAACTACAATTTTGTGCGGTCTGTATGGACTGCGTCTTACCACTACTTTACCATGACCGCGGTGTGGATGACGACCGTGTGGGCCTCTCCGCTGACCAAAACTTTTAGTACTGATGTTTAATAAAACAACTAATAAAACTAATAACAGCTTGTTTTTCATGGGTTTTTATTTTTTTGACTTAAAATTAAACCTAAGGTTTAATTTTTAAACCATCTTTTATGGCTTTTTCGTCGAAACAAATCTATTCATTCAAAAGATAATAATTAGCCTCTAAATATCTATTAGTCTTCATCTGTTTAAATAGCTTAATATTAAGGCTTTTAAATACGTTTGCCTGTGTTGGATTCATGTATATTATTAATGTTTTTGATTGTGAGCCCTCTATTATCTTAATCAACACTTTTTTAAGAACACTTTCACTAAAAGGATTAAACAAGAAGTAAACAGTTGTTTGATTTTTAAAATCGTATTCCTGAGCGTTACAATGAATAAACTCAACTTCACTATTAATTATAGCCGCATTTTCTTTAGCTTTTAGAATTAGTTCTTTGTCCAAATCAATACCAATAACTCGCTTGTAACCCATTTTTTCTGCTACAAAACACGCCCTTCCTTTGCCGCAGCCAATATCTATAAAATTAGCATTCGTAAACAAACTTAAAGATTCTCGCAAAAGTTGCTCCAGTACCCAATAATTGGCGCCCTGATAATGAAAAAAATCTGCTGACTCACTAGCTTTAACACCGGCAGTTTGTATGTTATATTTTTTTTCAGCTATTGTTTCATAATTTATTATTTTTAAAGTGCCCCTAATTCCTCTTAAAAACAAAGACCTAAAAAAATAGTAAACAAGTAATAAATAGTTCATCATTGAAATCCGTGTAAAATTACTACCTTCATTTTAATTTTAATAGAATTAACATGCCAAAAGAAGAATTAGTTACAGTTAACGACTATATTAAAACAATTGAGCCAACAAAAAAAGAAGCGTTTGAAAAACTAAGAGCGATTATCTTGAAAAACTTACCAAAAGGTTTTGAAGAATGTATTAACTACAAAATGCCTTCTTATGTTGTTCCGAACAAACTTTATCCAAAAGGCTATCATTGCGACACCAATTTACCCTTGCCGTTTTTAAGTATTGCAGCGCAAAAAAACTTTATTGCCTTTTATCACATGGGCATTTATGCTGATAAAAAATTATCCGACTGGTTTATTGAAGAATATCCAAAACATAGTAAGTCTAAACTTGATATGGGCAAAAGCTGCATCCGGTTCAAAAAATCTGATGATATTCCATTTCAACTCATTGAACAATTAGTAAAAAAAATAAGCCCGAAAGATTGGATCACCTTATATGAAAAGGCGTTTAACAAATAAGCTCGTACTATTTCATTTTTCAAAAACGTTATAAATTCTACCCTGCCTCCAATAATCAACTGCTAAATACCACTGATCTTTGTAATACTGATTTCTATCCAAAGTATAATCATTGTTGCTAAATGGGCTCTGTTCTTTATGAAACACAAAACGAAAGGAGCTTGGATTACTTTCAATGCCATAAACCCAGGTTTCGGTATGATTGTTTTTATAAACATGGCTTGGTCTGCCAAACACAATGAATATCATCCCTCTATCGGTTTTCCAGCCCTTGTTATAACTTGTATATAGTTTATTGGCCTCCTTTACTCTATTATAATACCTCTTTAGCAATTCTTTAGCTCGTTCATTACTACCACCTAAAGCTAACCAAAATTTATCAATTGCAGCCTTTTGATCTTCCGAAGCCGTACAGGTTTCGTACTCTTGTTTTGTCATAATGTAACGTGTGCATAAAATCATTTCCTTTATATTACTTACCCCCGGAAAGGCTTCATCATAAGTATAAAGACTCAGGCCGTTATTACTTGCGGGATCAAATCTTAAATGATAAAAACCAGTTTCCGGCATTTTAATAGATAAATTAGATGTGGTTAAGCTGATCGTAAAACTACTGTCGGGCTTATATTTGAACTCTTCATTTATTTTGTTAGAAAAAGGGGGTAATGCAATTGCAAATTCTTTAAAAAAGCAATCTACCGTAGCGCTGGCTCTGCTCAGTGAGTTAAGCTGAATATTGACGTTTTGATTAGGTAAAAATGAATTTTTATATGATACTTTGTTGTCTGCAGTAATTAAAAAATTTTGTCTAGAAAGGTAATTTTTTCTATTTATTAGAACATTTTGAGTGTATTGTGTTTTTTTGTTTTCATCTGTAACAGAAATCGTCAGGTTGAAACTTTCTCCTGATTCTGTTTTAATTTTGAACTTACTTAAAATATTCTTTGTTTGAATTTGTTCGTCTGCTCTGTCTAATAGCTTAAAGGAAGCGCTATCAGTAATTTTTTTTGGCGAAGCCTCATTTGATACTTCATATTTGATTTTCATTTCAGCATAAAACTGAATTGTGGTGTCGGGTCGTTTATAGATTAAATTTTCATTATCAATACTTAAATAAACTACAGAGGAATTTTCTGTATCATTATATACAACTGCATTAACTTCTAAAAGTTCATTGTCTGGGTTCGAAATAGATTTGGTAGGTTTTACGGTATACCTGTTTTGTTTAGAGACGCATGCGCATAATAACACAAAAAAAACGATATATGATTTAAAAAAGCGCATATAACAAAGGTATAAAAACTTATATTTGTTTATGCAAATAAAATATAACTGGTTGAGAATTTTAGGTGTTTTGGCGCTTATTCTATTTGTTTATGTATTTTTCAAAATTGTTGTTTATTTAACAATTGCAACTGTATTGTTTTTAATTGCTTTCCCGCTTACTTATCGATTAGAAAAAATCCGATTTGGGAAATATAAACTCCCCGATTCTGTTGCGGCCGGAATTACTCTGGCTTGCGTTGTAGGTATTTTTACTTTTATGTTTTATTTAATTATTCCACCATTGGTAAGTGAGATAAACAACCTATCTTCTTTAAATTTTTATGATGTGTTGCATAATACCCTAAACCAGTTTCCAAACCTACATTCATTGCTTAACAAACTTGGTTCTGAAGAAGAATTAAAACAAAACATTAACTCTCAGCTTCATCAATTTGCAACTACCAACAACATAACTTACTTGTTAAATAATATAACCGGTTATGCAGGAACTATACTGGGCGGTACTTTATGTGTGTTATTTATTACCTTCTTTTTTCTTAAAGATGAGTCGCTAGTTAAACAAGGGCTTGTTATAATCGCACCTAAAGGAAAAGAAAAGGAAATGCGCGATATTTTTAAAACCAGTAAAAAAATGTTGAGTAACTACTTTGCCGCTTTGTTTATTGATATGTTGATTGTTGGTGTGGCTGTGTTTACAATCTTAACTATTTTTGGTATTAAAAACGCTGTGATTATTGCTTTTGTTGCCGGCATTTTAAACGTTATTCCTTATGTTGGTTCTGTTATAACCATGTTGCTGGCCATTTTTCTAGGTGTAAGTGGCTGCATTAGTGCCGGACATTATGATTTAATTGGACCTACGATTAATAAAATTTTCTTTTCGTTATTAAGTATTAATTTAATTGATGGTTTCTTAATTCAGCCATTTATATTTTCAAGCTCGGTTAAGGCTCATCCATTGGAAATATTTATTATTACACTCATGGCAGGTGCCTTGGGTGGTATCTTTGGAATGGTTGTTGCACTGCCGGTATACACACTCATTCGAATAACCGCTAAAGAATTTTTAACTCACTTAAAATTTTTTAAAAAAATAAGTGATACAATAGAAGAGTAATGAAAGATATTTTAAGCTTTTTAAAAAACCTACAGGATAATAACACTAAAGAGTGGTTTGAAGCCAATAAAGCAACTTATTTGCAAAACAAAAACCACTTTGATGATGTTGTTAATTCATTAATCAAAGAAATTAGAAAATTTGATAAATCAATCGAGCCCGAATTAGAAGCTAAACATTGCGTGTTTAGAATTTACAAAGACGTTAGATTTAGCAAGGATAAATCTCCTTATAAAACCAACATGGGCGCCAGTATTAACGCGGGTGGTAAAAAAAGTGCAAAGGCCGGTTACTATATACATGTTGAAAACAATAAAAGTTTTTTAGCAGGTGGTATATACATGCCAATGCCGGATGTTTTAGCGAAAATCCGACAAGAAATTGATTACAACGGAAAAACTTTTATAAAGATATTGGACTCTAAAAACTTTAAGCAGTTCTTTAAGGGAATTGATGAAATGGATAAACTTAAAAATCCACCAAAAGGTTATGATAAAGATCATCCGTTGATAGAAGTTTTAAAAAACAAACATTTTACCGTAAGTCACCCACTCTCTAATAAAGAGATTACCTCATCAAATTTCGAAAAAACGGTTGTTGATGGTTTCAAGGCCATGAAACCATTTTTAGATTTTTTAAACACAGTTCATACCTAATTTTATTTTGAGCGATTCATTTACATATACATTTAATTCACAAGGTGAGTTTGAAATAAAAGTGACCACTTTTTTTGGTTTAGAAGACGTCCTTGCCAAAGAGCTTTTAAAATTAGGTGGCAAAAACATCGTTCCTTTTAAACGAGGCGTGGCTGTTACGGGCGATATTGGTTTCCTTTACAAATGCAACCTCTGCCTACATACTGCTTTAAAGGTTTTAGTACCTATTTATAAATTTCAAGCCAACAATGAACATCAATTATATGATGCTATTAAATTAATGCCATGGGAACAATTTATTGATGTGTCTGATGGCATTATGGTTGAAAGTGTTTTAAATACTGAACAATTTACACACAGCTTATTTGTGTCTCAAAAAATTAAAGACGCAATTGTTGATCGTTTCAGAGAAAAAACAGGTAAGCGGCCAAGCGTTGATCTTATCCGGCCAACGTTTAAGCTTTACGTACACGTTTATAAAAATGAAATCAGTTTGCATTTGGACAGTAGCGGAGACCCACTTTATAAAAGAGGATATAGAAGTGATATAAACGAAGCACCCTTAAAAGAAGTTTTAGCTGCGGGCCTCGTTAAATTAAGCGGTTGGGAACCACACTTATTACTAATTGACGGTATGTGCGGAGCCGCAACAATTGCAATTGAAGCCGCATTAATTGCCAATCAAATACCCCCCGGATATTATAGAAATGATTTTACGTTCATGCGTTGGCGGAATTTTGACGAAAAACTTTATGATTTAATTTTTGAAAGCAGCGTTAACAAAATTAAAAACGATCCGGTACAAATTATTGCAAACGATATACACGCACCCACTTTAAAGAAAGCAAAAACTAATACCATTAATGCAAAAGTAGACGATGTTGTAAAATGCAATAATGAGTCTTTTTTTGATTTAAAACCTGAGCGAAGTTCTGGTGTTATCATTCTTAATCCGCCTTATGGTGAACGCTTACCCGTGAAAGAAGTAACTGAACTTTACAAAGAAATTGGGAATAAACTAAAAAAAGATTTTCAAAATTTTAATGCCTGGATGATAACCAGCAATCCGGATGGGATTAAAGCAGTTGGCTTGAGGCCTTCACGCAAAATTCAAATCTATAATGGTGCCCTAGAATGCAGGTTTTTGAAATATGAATTGTATGGTGGAACCAAAAAAATTCACAAATTAAATCCGGATCATAAAGGGGCTTAACATTGCATTTCTTTTAAAATTTACAACCTAAACCAAGAAATAGTGTTCTGCCATTACCCGGCATTAATCCCGGACCCGGATATCCGCCGGATCTGCGGGTAAAATAACTTACGTTCGCCAAATTATTAACACCGGCTTTAACATTGTATTTTTTAGCAAATGAATAACTCAAGCTGGCGTCCATAATCGTATAAGCAGGAATTAATCCATTTGTTGCAGTTGAATTAGCTTTTTCAGTATTATCTGCATCAGAAAAAACAGCGCTTACAGAATTAATTTGGTAGGTAATAGAAAAGGTTTTATAAATGTAAGTTACACCATATCTTTGAATAGATTCTGGAGCGTTCTCTACCTTTTTACCAACTCTGGTTTTCAGTGGATCGTTAACAATTAAAGGATTGTTCCACTGTGTGTACTGCGCATCAATAAAAGCAACTGATGCGTAAGCATTTAATCTTCCTAACTTTTTAGTACCTTCTATTATTCCAAATAAATCCAGCTCCACATAAGATTCAACGCCTTTACTAACAGAGGTTCCTATGTTCGTTTTAAAAGGTAATCCATTGTCTGTTATCGTTCCAATTCTATTATCATAATGCAAATAAAAAGCGCCAATATCAAAGTTTAAAAATTGTTTTACTGTTCCCCTGATGCCAGCGTCAACATTATAGCCAGATGCGTCTTTTAGATTTTTATCAATTACTTCGGTTGTTGACGAAGGGGTTAAATCTGAAAATAAAACAGGTCTGTAATTTTGAGTATAATTAGCATACATATTAA
>Ga0208855_1000089_pt1 | contig 26664 bp, 47 predicted proteins | sample LakMenEpi17May12_FD_150708 | JGI IMG/M metagenome (GOLD analysis project Ga0208855, IMG submission 150708) | Freshwater microbial communities from Lake Mendota, WI - 17MAY2012 deep hole epilimnion (SPAdes) | ecosystem: Environmental > Aquatic > Freshwater > Lentic | place: Lake Mendota, Madison...
GGTCCCTTGCTAAGTAGACTACGATAATCAGAAACATTAACTACATTAGTTTCTCCGCCGATATCACTGATGATATCATCAAAACCTTCCGTAGAATCTTCTGGATGACTACTATCCACCATAAGATAAGCAAAGCAATCGTTTTGATTACAATACTTTGTCACAATCTTTTTGGCAGTTTCTTCACCCTTAATATCACAGCGGAAAAAGATCATTTTACCACTCTTTTTGGTTCCGCTCCAATAGTATTGAGGAACCCCCTTGAGTGTTTCATTATGGATTTTATCTGTTAGATAAACCATACGACGAGAGCGATAACCAGATGTTCTAAAATTAAAAACATACAACTGCTTATTTTTCTTGAACTTATATTCAAGATCTTTACCACTAGTTAATTCGTGGGTCTTGCCAGACTGGTCGGTCCATGATGCACCAGCGGTCCATCCACCAGCAAGATCGCTCAGATTATAATAAGTCTGATAAGCATCTACCAGATTAGTACACTGAGTAATCTTTTGAGTCATATCTTCTTTGAGTTGAAGATAAATATCTTGAGTTCTTTCACGCAAAACTTTAATAACATTTTTTGTATACTGTAAGCCTTCACGACTCACATCCATTTCCAATTCACCAATATTAAAATTGATTTCAAGATATAGGCCGGACCCTAGAACCTCCTTGACTAGATTCTTCCAGTTATCAACATCTACCTTTTTAAAGGTACGATTCCATTTCTGGATAGCGTCATTGGAAGATTCTTTTTCTGCTTCTCCAATAATTTTTGAACTATCAACAGGATAGGCAATATTACCCATGATAGCAACAATACCACTATCAGCATTGTTATACGCTGAAGGATATTGATCATTATTATTTGCTAGTCTACCAATTCTCCAACCCTTACCATCAATAACAAAGTTAGTATAAGAATACGAATGATCTGACAGATTCTCCCCAAAACCACCCTCAATAATGGGCTTCATCTTGAAGTAATGGAAAATTCTTTTTGCTTTGGTAGTAAACTCGCCAAAGTCACACTGTTTAACAGCAAAACTAATTTCAAGACCGTTAGGCTCTTTAGTTGGACTAATATCGAACAGATTAAGACTAGGAACACCGTTCTCGTCCATAGCCGCAATATAAGAATACTTAGTTCCGTTATAATAAGATACTGTGCTAAAACTCTTGGTATAAGCAAACGGACTCTTACTACCTAATCCAAGACAACCAACAAAATCATTACTATCGTTCTTGTTGCTTGCCCCATAAGTGGTATATAGTTCCTCCATATCCTGCTGACTAAGACCCGTACCATAATCACGCACGGTAAAAGATGGAACCGCTTGTGTTGGCAGAATAATCTTAAAAGGATTCTTATTACCAGCAGCAACGTGAGCATCATAAGCATTTGTGCTTAGTTCACGAATAACTGCCATAACCTTATCGGAATACAGAGAGTCCGACAGGATTTTAAACATTTTGCTCGTTTGAGCAATAGTAAATTGATTACTGCTTTCCAAACCCCTACTATGAATTTCAACCGTTCGATCTGCAAGTTTCATCGTTTAAGTCTCCAAGTTTCCTGTGTGATACGCCAAGTATATCATCGACAATCGTGGTTGTCAAGCGTTAATTAAAAAGTTTCGTCGTTGTCGTTATTTTCTTCTCCATAAGACTCGTAATCCTCTGAGATATAATTATTTTCGTCATATGGCATCCACTCATCAGTATCGTCATATTCTATTTCTTCATCGTCTGGTTCATCCAAAATAATTTCAAATTCTTTTACCTTTTCTGCTATCTCATCCAATCTTCTATTAATAAATTTAACAATCTTTTTTAGTTCCGATAAGTCTCTGCTATTAGTTTCTTCTATTTTTAGAATTTGTTTATCTAGTTGTAGGATTTCTTTTAGCATTCTTTCTATATCTTTTGACATAATCTTTTCCTATTAGATAGTTGCAATATCTAATACACCATTCTGATTATCAATAATATCTTTTATTAATGTTAGAATACTCTTTTATGTCGCCATATTCCCTAATTTTTGTATCCTCATAAGGAGCGGCTATTCTTCTGTAGAATTCTTGCTTTATATTCTCTAGAACACCAGTGATCATTGCTATTTTTGCATATGATTCTCTGCCCATCAAAGATGCAATGATTCTGGAAAATGAATAATTAATATCTCCAAGGATAGATGAAAAATCTTCATTAGTCATATTTCCATTTGTAGATTTTGGAATACCCAAACAAGTAATCATTTTATCTATACAAATATCTAACTCTTTTCTAATATCTTCTTTAATGTATGGCATCTGGTTCCTCACATTTACAAAAATACTCGTAACAATAATAACACTGTGGACCCGGTTTTCCCAATCCCCAAGCATCACTAGAAGGATCAAAACTTTCTAGTCCAGTATCAATACAAACTAATTTATCATTAATCAATCCAATATTATATTGATGACAATCCCAAAAGTCTAAATTAGTATGATGCTTGATGTTGTCAACTAAGTCTTGTATTTTTTCTAGAAAATGAGTATATTTTTTACTCCATCTTGTAATTGGCTCTGTAATCATATATCCAGCAATTTCTGTTACAAAACCATATGAACTATATAAGGATAAATCTTTGATTGGTAATTTAACTACATCAGTATATGCTATTGGAGATAATCCATGCTTACTAAGTAATTGTTGAAAAAACAATGCGGCCTTAGCATCTTTTTCGGATTTAAATTCTTTGAATCCCTTATTGGTTTCGTCAACCAAAGGATAAAAGTTGCAATATCCTCCCTCATCAAACCATTCAATATCAATAGTGTAATTCATTTTAGTAAGAAATTACTATGGGATATTCTCCAGTAATATTATATAAAAAATCTTTTGCTTTTTTAAGATCAAAAAACTCCGCAATAAATACTAGAGAAGGACTAGGATTATTTTCTCTTTTTTCACCATATATTCTATAAAATGGATCATCAATAGCCTTATACGAATTATCCACAAAATCATTAATACTTTTTATTTCATCAATATATGTGCCACCATCATAATCATTATATTCTCGCAGTGTCATTAAAATAAAATGACTAATTGGAGATTTTGGATTATGGTTAGGAACTCTTGCTGTACATAATGTGTTCATAATGGGACTGGTGGGAGTCGAACCCACACTCCTAATCGGAAATGGATTTTGAGTCCATCGCGTATGCCAATTCCGCCACAATCCCGTTCCAACAAAATAGGGTTATATATCTTGTTGGATTTAAACATCACGAATTATGAGCAGCCTTGAGCCTCTGAAATGTCTCGACCATAGCCTCAACATTATCAACCTTGCGAACAGGCTTAGACCTTTCCATCTCAGGAAGAATCTGTCCTCTTTCGGCAAGGGTTTTCTTGGTACGGGCATATCGACTCATAGTACTGTTCAACTTTTGACCAGTCTTAGCAGCAATTTCGGCATATGTCTTGCTCGAAAAAACTGCCTCAAGAAACATCTCGTCACTGCAACGAACGCGAGTCTGCTTAACGGAAGTAGTAACCTCTGCCATAATTATCCTCCAAATATTCTTTAGTAACTCAAACGAACTTGGGCTTAGTCACCTGACCAATACAACCCTTGCTCGTTCCTATCATTGTACTCTCTAGTATCGGCTATGTCAATGGCTCGACTTGAAAAATTCTTTTTTACGAGACATCGCCGTAATCCTATTTATCGATAAAAATATTATCGAATTCTTCCTTCAAAAACGCTCTTATTTTTGCTGCGTTTGGGCTACTTTTTAGATTTTCATATAGTTTTTCTTGACTAGAATTTCTAAAATTTTCTATCTCCATTCCTTCACCGAAAGTCTTTTCCGCTTCTATCAAAAGAAATTTAATAGTATTTTTAAATTGAGGATATGTTTGCCAATATTCATTATCATGTTCCTTAACAGCCATAGCAAAACAAATAGCATAGATACTAAAATCTAAACACCCGCTAACAGCATCAACTCTTTCATTTAGAATACCATTATTATAATCTTCAACTGCACTTTTGCTTCCTAATATATAAGAATTCCATTCATCAATAATATATGATGGCATATCATTCCAATCCACAATATTTTTAACAAAGTAGAGATTATATCTGTATGATCTTAAGTCTGGTGGAATATATTTAGTAACTAAATGCATACTAATATTAGATTCTTCCAATACTATACAGCGAGAATTTAAAACATAAAAAACATTTAATTTTTTACTCAATGCTTTACTATATAAATTTCTAAGATGAGATGTTATACCATGAGAAGTTTCATGCACATTGATTCTTCTACTATCTTGATCACCGTATGGTTTTTCAAAACTATGTGTTAATACATCTCCGTATATTGTATTTTCTTCAATTTTACGATACTTATCAACCTCCGTAAATACTAATCCGCTTTTTTCTTTTGGTTTTGGTTTATTTTCTGGAATAGTTTTAGGTTTATCATCCGGCATAATAACCACAATAGTATTGTCTGGTTGATTATTTTCATAGTAGTAATAACCCAGTGCCGAACTTATAACTATTAGGGATAATATTTGTTTAGTTGTCATGATTAATAGATTGTAGCCAATCCATGTAGTTATCATATATGTATCCTGCCTTTCTTGATTTCTCTATGTTCCTAGTCCCTGAACAATCTATAACCACAGATGTTGGTATAACATTATACTTAAATTCTTTTGCTAATTTTTTATTATCGTCTATATCTAAGAGACAAATAACAAACCTATCTTTAATTTTTAGTTTATCAAAATCATTTTCTAAAATTGTACAGTACTTGCACCATATACTTTTTAGTATAACTAATAATAATCTTTTTTCTTTTTTTGCAACCTCTAGCGCCTCCTTATAGTCTGTATAAACTATTGATTCTTTTGGAGTATTAACTACTGGTACTACTATAGATACTGGAATATCTTTTCTAGTAGTATGTTTCGATGTATAAAAAAATATAAAACCTAAAATTAAAATTGCTACTAAATATTTATTGATCATTTTATTCTTTCGGCATTATTATAGCTAGTATTAAATAAATCCATAATAATAAAGTTCCTGTTGCAAAAGTTCCTAAAAAGAAAAGCAATCGTACTATTGATGTATCCCAACCTAAATATTCTGCAATTCCAGCACAAACACCAAAAATAAATTTGTTGGATGATTTTTTAAGTTTTGACATTATGCTATAACTCCTTGATGAACATTACCGTAAACGTCTGTTAATCTAAAATCTCTACCACTATATCTATAGGTGAGTTTGGTATGATCAATTCCCATCAGATGTAGTATAGTAGCGTGTAAATCATGAATAGTCATTTGATTAGTTTCTAAAGACGTATGACCAAAATCATCAGTACTACCATATCTCATACCCCCTTTTATTCCACCGCCACACATCCATGCGCTGTATCCTAAATGATTATGATCTCTACCAGTTGCTTTGTCTTGAAATCCGGGAGTTCGTCCAAATTCTCCGCCCCATATAATTAATGTATCTTCTAACATACCTCGATCTTTTAGATCACTAATTAGTGCAGATATTGGTTTGTCAACCTCTGAGCATTTGGTTATCATATTCTTTTCTATATCTGTATGAAAATCCCAAGTGCCAATTCCTATCTCAATAAATCTCACACCCTCTTCCGCAAACTTTCTTGCCAGTAAACATTGTTTACCAAAAGCATCTGTTGGTTTTTGACCTATACCATAATTATCTAACACTATTTTATTTTCTTTTTGTATATCTAATATTTTAGGAACCTCTGTTTGCATTTTAAATGCTAACTCATAACTATTTATTAGTGCTTCTAATTCTGTATTCACAATATCATTATTTAGTTGTAGCCTACCAATTTTTTGTAAAGTATCTAAATTCTTTCTTTGAACATCAGAAGAAAACTTACCAGATAAATTAGGAATAGCATTTTTTATATTACCAGCATTTATGGAAGTTCCTTGATATGTTGCTGGTAGAAATGCACTACTATAATCACTAGCTGGTATTGTAGCATTAATAGTAATAAAGCCAGGTAGTTCTTGGTTCTCTGTTCCAAGACCATACAACATCCAAGATCCAATACTTGGTCTAACAAACTGAAAACTTCCAGTGTGCAACAATGTTCTAGCCTGTTCATGGTTGCCGGTATCTGCTTTCATACCATTAATTAAACATAAATCGTCCGCATGTTTTTGAAGTTGTGGAAATAAATCACTAATCATAAGACCACTTTTACCACACGGACTAAATTTGCTAATTGGCTTATATAACTTTCTATTCTTTTCTTTGGGATCTTGTTCGCCATGTTTCTTTTCTAGTTCTGGTTTATGATCAAAAGTATCCACATGCGAAACACCACCGTTCATATAAAGAAAGATTATTCTCTTGGCTTTTGCAGAATAGTGGGATTGAGAAGCGTTAAGAATATCTGTTAATGCAAGATATCCAAAACCACAAGATGTTCCCATCAACATATTTCTACGATTTAACATGATATATCTCCTTTTATGGGACGCTTCTAAATTCTAAAGTGGATACTAATATTTGAATAAAACCTACCATAGCAACATCTTCTTTTTCAGCGCTTTTAAAGTATTCTTCCATAATAGTTAACTCTTGTTGTGAGGGTGGTCTTGATAAACATTTAAGATAACCATATTCTATTTTATCTTTAATAGGCTTATTTTTTAAAGAGTCTATAATTTGTTTAGCAATTTTTTCACAATATCCTATAACTACATTATTATTCATCATATAAAGAGCTTGCGTAGTAACTATAGTCTCATTTCTATCGGCATTTAATAAATTATTGTCTGGTCTATCAAAAATATCTAAAAACTCTATAGCATGATCTCTTGGCAATGGTAGATAAATACTTCTATATTTAGCATTAAATATTTCTTTACTAATTTCTCCAGTAATTTTTCTTTTAGTATTACCTGTCATTAAATTAGTATTATTTGGATGAGTTGGTGTTAGTTCTCCGACGAGAAATAAAAAACTATCTCTTATATTGTCGGCAATTAAAGGTTTAGTATTCATTCTCCAAAAATAAATATTATCTGAATCTTTTTCATAATTTTGTTGATCAAACTCTGTCGATTGTTTATATGCGTTGCTTGTCACAATATCTTTTATAATGAACTTAATATTAAAATTACTGTTAATAAATTTATTAGCTAAATAATCTAGAAGTTCTGGATTAGATGGTTCTCCACCAAGATTTCCAAAGTTGTCGAAACTTTCTACCAAACCTCTACCAAAAAGATAATTCCACACCCTATTACAAAACACTCTATAGGTCAGAGGATTATTCTTATCTGCGATCCAGTTTGCTAGTTCTATTCTTCCACTACTTTTAGATACTGATGGATTGGTTTCTGGAGAATCATTATGAAAAATTTGAGGAACATTTTTTATTGTTTCCTCGCCCAAACTATTAACATTTCCTCTAATATGCACTTTAGTTTTTTCTGTAATACTTTTATTATCTCGTAAACTCATAACTGGTTCTAAAGGACTGTCCGTGAGTATTTTTAGCAAAAGAATTTTGTTCTCGTCATCTGGGATTTTTGCTATTGCTTCCGACAATTCTTTCTCAACTTTTTCTGCTTCTTTGATCGCTTGTTTTTTATCGTTCTCGTTTAGATTGGGATTATATACATGAATAGTTCTGAGTCTCTGAAACTTGTTATTTATGTCACCAAATAACTCTATAAGATCATGTCTATTTGTATCAAAATATTTTCGTAAGTCATCATTAATTAGATAATCATAATCTCCTTCGTATCCTATATTATTATTACCCCTATAAACACCATCTTTGGTTTGACAATTACTCAATATACCATACATAGAATAGTAGTCTTTTTGACTAAATGGATCAAACTTATGGTCATGACATCTAGCACATGATAATGTTATTCCTAAAAATCCTCTGGAGATAACATCTATCTGTTCATCAATCGTTTCTGCCAAGTATTCTTTCGGGCCTATGTTTAGGCTTTTAGTTCCAATAGACAAAAAGCCAACAGCAATTAAATGATTATTGTACTCTTGAATAGATTTTGCTGGTATTAAATCACCAGCAATTTGTTCTTTAATAAAAATATTGTATGGTTTGTTACTATTAAAACAATCAATAATATAATCTCTATATCTCCAAGCATACGGATATAATACATTTTGGTCTTTACCTGTGGATTCTCCGTATCTAGCAATATCAAGCCAATATCTTGCCCATTTTTCTCCAAAACGCTTATCGTCCAAAAGACGATCAACTAATTTAGTATATTTATCTGACGAAGAATCACTAACATATGATGTTATTTCTTCAACAGTCGGAGGAACGCCTATTAAATCAAAATATAGTCTCCTAATCAATACATAATCATTAGCGTTGTTAGAATTGGTTAATTGTTTAGTTGTTATTTTTGATTGTATAAGACTGTCTATTGATGATGCATTATTTTCTATTAGAGGTTGTAGTGACCACAAATCATCTTTCATATCAAGTATTGATTGTGGTTGATCTCTAGGATCTATTGCTCCATTATTTATCCATATTTTAAAATTATTTATAACTTGATCGGATAATTTTTCGTCAGGAGGCATGGAAATATCAGAATGATTTAGAGCCTGTAATAACAGGCTATCGTCTGCATTTTTTGGTATTATTACCTGACCACTGTCGCCACCCTTCATCCATGCTTCTTTATGGTCTAAAGATAATCCACCTTTTGGTTCATTTAATGTGGAAGAATGACAAGAGTAACATTTTTCTGCTAATATTGGTCTGATATTAGTTTCAAAAAAGAGTATATTCTCATCAGCATTTGTTGTGTAACAAATAAAAAGCTGTAAAATTAATAGTGATAAAAAAGAAAGTCTCATTATTATTATTCCTATTGACCACTATAATTTACACCTTTAAAAGGTCATATCTTATCAATTTTACGTTGTGGTTTTAATTCTATTTTTCTTTTAATATCATCTTTGGGTAGGGGATTATTGTTATTATTAGATCCATCATTCATTTTAAGTGGCTCTTTATATGAATCAATCCACTTGTATCCCATTGGCGTATCAAGTTCATTTTGTGCAACTAAAGCCCAAGGGGTATCGGGAAAATCGCTGACTATTGATTGAAGATATTTAATTGCTGTGGTATAACTCTTTTGTAACTGACTAGATTTTGTTGTAAATTCAGCATCAAACTCTAAATTCCATAAATTATTTTTTGGATCACTTTTTTGTAAACCAGTTTTTGCTTCGGCCAACATAGCATTGTATAATTCTATTCTACATTTAGTTGCTAGAATACGACCCATAGCCAAATTATAACTAGCAAGCCATCGTTTTTCATCTAGCGATTTAGATTGTGGTTCTACTTCCTTGAGTATAGTATATATTCTATCTATTTGAGGTTCTATTTTTGCAGAATATTTTTGTGCTTCATTTAGTTGTTCTACAAACTCACCCTCTGTGTATGCTGTAAAATTAATCTTTTGATTATTATTAATTTGTATAGGTATCTTACAAGCATTCAATAAAGCAGTTTTAATTTTATGTGTTTGATTCTCTTTAGTTTGTAGTAAAATACTTCGATAATCTGGTAAATATTTTTTCATCACAGCGTTATCAAAAAATACCGATATATATGATGATAGTGGAGATATTTCTTTTTTAGATACTTGGTTTTCGTTCCTATTAGGATGCACAGCAAAATAAATTCCACCAGTATCAACACATATTTTACTTAAAGCATACGGACCAAAACCACTATCTAGTCCAGATTCATCAATAGGCAAACTGTGAAGATCAAGAGTCATCTTGAATAATGTTTCCGGTCCTTGATTTATCTCAACCCACTTCTCATTCTGGTCAAATTTAGGATCTGGATCAACATATTTAAATTGTATAGATGATAATCCGAATGGTGCTGGAGGCCCAACAACATAAATCCTAGTTCCTTTTCTTCTTGCTTCTACAACAGTTTTGTCCAATAAATTAAGATCGTCTCCGACCTCATCTGTAAATACTACAATCATATTTCTTGTAGTTTTATATTGTTTACATAGTTGTTCTATTGATCCAAAAATATTCTCAATACCAGTTTCATCTAGGACTATGCTATCTATTGATCTATAAAGTATATCTGTGTCATTTGTTGGATCCGAATTCATAATTGATAATGATGAGCCGAATGAACAGATGGTGTGTTTGATTGAGTGACTAAAACTATTCATCCCTATTTCTTGTATTATCTTCTTAAATCTATCTCTAATATCTTCTCTCTGTTTCGATAAACTAATTGATGCGTCAAATAACCATATTACATTAAGATCATTATTTTTAGCATTGTTTGCTATCTCAATAGTCAATCTGTCTAAGACTCCTCCAACACTAGTATCTTGGCTTATTGATGTACCAATATTAATGTTTTGAACAACATCGGTTTCGGATACTACGGAAAAATCTTGTACTTTTTCTAAAGAAACATCTGAAATAATATCAAGTTGAGGTATAGTGTTCAATATTTCATTTGATACAGATAGTGGTGCTTGTGATTCTGGTTTTAATACTGTTACTTTTTGATCAAATGTTGTAATATCAATTAGTTCAACAGGTTCTTCATAATGCTCATATTCAACTGGGCTTGACTCTAAAACTATGAGAGATTCTCTTTTATTTTCTAGCACAACAGTAATCAGAGACAATACCATAAATAGTATAACATTAACTAAGAATGATATACTAATGGATTCTAGTAGATCGGATGATAATATCTTTTTGATATTACTCATACTCAACCTCAGAACAGTTCTTTAATTACTCGTCCAGAATTAGCAATCTTCATTGGACGACCATTTTTAGATGTGAATGTTGTTTCTAATGAAATACCAACAGACTTTAGTATACTAGCCATTAAATCTTCAGAACTATATGATTCTGATACTACCTCTTTACCGTCCTGACTAGTTTCACCAACAACTACTCCACGTTTAAAACCAGCGCCACCAACAACGGCACTCCAACTTCTGGCCCAATGATCTCTACCACTATTACCATTGATATTTGGGGTACGACCAAATTCGCCCATCCATACTATGGCAGTAGTATCTAATAAACCTCTGTTATTGAGATCATCAATCAAAGCACTCATTGATTTATCTAGTTCTGGAAGTTTTTGATTTTGCAGAGTTGGGAAAATATCGCTATGATTATCCCATCCACCCAAATCAACTTCGATAAACGGGACTCCTGTTTCTACTAATCTACGAGCCATTAAACAGCCGCGACCAAATCCAGTATTACCATATTTATCTCTAATTTCTTGAGGCTCTTTTGATACCTTAAAAGCATCCATTTGTTGGCTAGTCATAAGTTTTACTGTTTTATCGACAACTTTTTTATGCTCAATAGCAATATTGCCTCTCTTTTGAGAGATAAAATTATCTTCTATAGCCTCCAACATCTGTAATCTTTCCATTACTCTATTTTGATCAATACTACCATTTAAATCACGAATATTTCCATTACTATCAACAACAAACGGAGCATAAGTCATTCCTAAAAATCCCGGACCAATACTGCTTCCTCCAACACTAACAAATGCTGGAATTTCTAATTCTGGCACAAACTTTGAAAGTTCATGAGATACTACGCTACCATAACTTGGATGCTCAATACTTGGGTTCGGAACAAAACCCGTATGCATATAGTATCGTCCTCTTGTGTGATCTGCTTCTCTGGTACTCATACTACGAACAATACTCATATGGTGCATTTGCTTAGACAATAATGGTAGATGCTCACATATTTGTATACCATCAGCACTTGTGCTAATTGGCTTAAAAGGACCGCCAGTAGGAGTATCCGGTTTTAAATCCCAAAGATCAATAGTGCTGGGACCGCCGCCCATCCATAAAAGAATCACAGATTTCGTGTTCTTTTTCATATCGGCCGCATTAGCCAGAATAGAATCTGTAAAATTAATTGCTGGTAAAACTAATGGGGCCGCACCTATGGTGTGAGATATAAAATGTCTTCTATTCATGAAACATCCTTAAATTGTTATATTAATAATCAATTCTCCTATTTCTATTGTACTAAATCCCATAACCAGCATTGTCTGTTCTAGACCTATTAACATTTGTAATTCCTGAAACATTTTTACTCCAGTATTATTTTTAACATAATATAGTTCGGCTTATCATTGTCTATCAACTGTAGAGTTTTAACTCTCCCCTTGCCAAAAAAATCAAGACCAACGTGTATAAAAGGACCGCCTTCTAAATCTATATGATATGGAAAGCCATCATCAAATTCTGAACAAATTTTTGTTTTCTTACTTATGCCCTCTAATATAAATTCTTTATCATTAATCTGCGTAACTACTCTATTTGGAAAACATCCTTGTGTAGAATTATTTGACACTTACTACCTCATACTCATAATCACAATCTTCTTTATTTATAGATGTTAGATTGTTAAGAACATCTTTTAGATTTTGATTTTCTTTTTCCAAAACCATAACCATATTTTGTGCTTGAGATAAAGCAGAAGATAGCACTTTTACTTTATTTGCCAGTTCATCCCCAATAAAACTATTTACATTTGATTTCATAATTAGTCTCCTTAAAGGATGTATTAGTATACACTATTTAGTTATCAATTCGCACAGAAATTTACTAATATCTTTGATTTGTTGATGATTAATAACAATCTGATCTGTATATGGGTGTCTGTCTGTTAAAATCTTCCATATATAGCGTATTTTCTGAAACCAACTAGAATTATTTTTATAGGCCGCATAACTTTCATACATGGCTAAGTCCAGCGTCTTAGTCTTTTCATCATAATTTAATACCAAAACCTCTTGATTACAATCACATAATACGCAAATAATATGATCTTTTGAGAAGTTGGTGATTGTTCCCATTATTTTTTCCTAAGTAACCAACTAGAATCCTCAAACAAAATTAAATCTTTTTGACTATAGTTTGAGTTTGAGATAAAAAAGTTAACAGCATCAATAACGCCCGGCCAAGACTTATTATAATCGTGTCCACATAAAAAACCACCAACCACCAACTTACTAATAGATAATTCTATATCCTGTTTTACCGAATCATAATTATGATCACCATCTATATAAACACAATCTATACTATTATCTAAAAAGGATGGAAGAATTTTTTCTGAAAGATCGTTATAGATAACGCATTGATGAGCATTAATTTTATTCTCAAATTTTTTACTAAGTAATTTACAAGAATATTCTGATTGTTCAATTATATGTATTTTTTTAATCTGAGGAAAACCCAATAATAAAGTTGATGATTCTCCTAGATGAGATCCAATTTCTATCCAATTATTGATTGGTGATTGATGATTGATAATATAATTAATCAGATATAAAAATCCAGTAACTTGTAATATACTAGTTTCATCCCAATTAGGAAAGAATCTAACAGACTTGAGACTCATTTATATCCTCAAATACCCATGACCAATACCTACTATCATCTTTTTGTTGGACACTATCCCAGTATAAACAACGAGCAATATAGGATGGAACTTTTAGTTTACCACAATTAATACTCCAGTGGCGCTCCATTTGTTTGTACATTTTAAGCCCAGCACCACTCTTGTACTTTAAATGTTCCATACCATACAAGCGTAAAATATGAACATCTCCACAAAGAACTCGACACTCATTGGGATGAATAGTTTCTAGGGCGAAAGAAACTTTAGCCTGAGAGATACCCTTGATTTTGTCAACAATATTATCTCGTTTCTTAACGTGATACTTTTTGGTTGTAAAATAAAAATCTTTCGGATTGCTCCAAAACTTATTCTGAAAGTCCCAAATATATTCTGTACGATTATTATGAAGTCCAACACCGGACTTATGTAATTTGGTTCTTAGAGTTTCTTTGTCTGATATCCATTCATTAAAGTTCTTAATAGCATTATAGCCCTTCACATTTCCTTGCCAAGTGGTATGTACAGAGCAGTATGCAAACAGATATCGTCTAAAGATTTCATCGTTATTTTGAGGCTTAACACTTTCCCAATAATCCTTATATGACACAATCTTATCTTTTGGAAAATTGGCAAAAAATTCATCAACTTTGCTAGTGGTATACTCAATCTTTTTTTCTGTTGCGTTTTCCATCTTATCTCCAAATGCTGTAATGCCCATATACTGATTGTATACTACAGTTATCGACTTGTCAAGCGTGTTTCTTTAAACTGTTCTAGCCTCGCCGTGTAAAATTTTAAATGTTGGAAATCTTAAACTAATACCACCATCTTGATTTTGACTTTCTTGAAAATATTGTACTGTGATTATCTTTCCAAGAATTTTGTTAGGATTCTTGTGAAAGTCCTGTCTTTGCTCAATAGTGAAGCCAGATCCAACACGCACATTATATCCTTTATGTTTAATAGTAACACAACTTAGCATAGTTTCTTCGTGTTCCTTACCATTCAATACATAACGAAATGGACCCATTTCAACATCTACTACTTCGTATTCATTATCACTAAAACTCTTATACTTGAGCAAGTCCTTACTACGCTTTCCTTTATAGGATTCATCTGCCCTTAGCACCAACCCCTCCCAAGAATTCTCATTTGCTTTTGCTACCCATTCAGCAAAATGATCATCATTTTTAACCCTATCCTGTTCAAGAACACTGAGACATGGGCAAGAGTTATTCTTCATAACTTCTTTGAGATTATTCAATCTGTGAGAGTAAGTCTTATTAGACTTGCCTTTCTTAGTATAAAATTCATCATGACTAATCATGTCAAAAATCTTAAAAGATGGATTAGGAATAGTATGATCCTTCTTCTTGAGTTGTTTCATAACTCCCTGAAAATCTTCATTACCATCGTCATCTACAAGACAAAGTTCACCATCAAATACTACATTAGTAACACCAAGATTCTTAATGCCACCAGCAACAACGCCAAGAGTATCAAATTCTTTTCCTGTACGGGAATAGAAAGTAGTATCGCCATTACTATCAACAATAGCGATACATCTAGCACCGTCAATTTTTCTGCTAACATACCATCCATCCTTCCAGTCTACAATATTCGGGTCATATTTATCTGCTAGAGCAACACTGAACTCTGGAATATGGTCAGCAATAGCCTTGTTGATAATCTTATCACCAGCACGGGTTTTCAAATCCTTATCAATAATGCAATAAATGAGTTCTTCAATATTGTCTTTATTTGACTGACTATCAATAAAAGTATGGACCGCTCCGATAGCATCGTGGCCCGTTATCTTGCGAGTCTTTAGGTCATCCAAAAGATCAAAGAAATTCTTATAACTCTTACCTCTCAGAGAATTTTTCTTTTTCAGATTATCACTTGTGACATTATACTGCCAAAGAGGATGATAGGTGTAAAGAAGAATCTTCTTAGCAAAATTTGCAGCCTCAGAATTATGATTGCAATAGTCCTCAATAATTCCTTGCTTATCAATAGTGCTGCTTGTGGCCCTAAGATCACGAACCATTCCCCAAACATAATTAAAATCGTGAGTCATCCAAATAGTCTCCTGTGTGTATGTCGAGTATACCACAACGCTCAAACACTGTCAACCTCTATATCGTCATCCTCTCTGCGAAACTCAAGATATTGTTTCAAATCTTTGACGATAGGATGTATAATTTTCATCTCAATAACACCATCAGAGTTTTTAGAAAATTTTATTGGACCAGGAATAAATCTATCTTGATTACCGTACTCTCTATTTTTTGGATGACCATGAAATAGATGTAAACCACAATTATCTTTTAAATAATTAACATCTTTTATTGGATCGCATAATTTTAATATATTATTTTTATATTCTATGTATTTTTCTTTTACTTCTTTAAATCTTGGAGCAGAAAATAGGGCGCAACAATAAGGTTCATAGTCTTTTACAAAAGAAGCCCAAAATAAAGTATCTCCAGCGGTTCCATGAGCATATTCAAATAATCTGCCAATTTTATGATAAAAATTTCTCTCGATACAAATATTATAGCCCGGATGAACATTGTTAAATTCAAAAGACTTTTGTTTAATAATAGATTTGACAACTGTGTGCTTGGTATCGCCAGCGTTCAGATTTACATTATCATAAATGTTTTTTCTATAAATATCTTTATATAGATATTCGCAACCATGAATAACTTTATATGTGTCTAATAGAATAGAAATTTTATCAATCCAATCTGGATCAGAGTATAGTATATCTACATCAGTAAATATTAATTTAGTATACTTATCTGGAATTTTAGATTCTATTATATTCCATAGATTCTCTTTTGAAAAGAAAAAAGAGTCTGCTCTTACAATATAATTTGCTTGTGGGATAGATTGTTTTTGTTGTGGATAAAGTAGTTCTATTATATAGAATGGAATATTTGTTTTATTTAATTCTTGAATAATTAATTGTAAGTTTTTTACTGTAGATTTATAATTTAGAGCATTATAAAAACTCATAACTAAACATATATCATCGGATTCAATATCTGTGTATCCGGTATACGATTTATTTGTATTTGGTTTTATTATCATATGGTAAAGTATTAATTTGAAATTTAATATTTCTACATCTTAAAAAATTAAATAGTTTATCTGGCGAATCTTTTTCTATATTAAATACAAATAATCTATGAATATTTCTATGAAAATATTTTTTAATATTATTATGATGTTCTTTCCAGTCGTTTTTCCAAATTTTAATAATTTCTGATTTTATGTTTGTGTTATATACTTTTTTAAATAAATCTATATATTGAATTGTGTTATTATCAGTATCGACGAAAGAATGATTTGTTCTACTTCGTATCCAATTATCCATATTCCTAGTATTTAGTATGAATAAACTTTCAGGATAATTAATATCAAGGATATCAAAAAAATCTTTATATATTTGTATATACTTTATTACATTTTGTTCTTTTATAAAACATTCCATGTCTCCAAAATAAGTATAGTTTTCATAAGAGTCTAATGGCAAATGATTATCAGAGTAAACATTACTATATATTTTTTGGGCCAAGTTTCCATAGTCCCAGTGAATAGCCTTTAATTTACTATAACTATTAAATAAATTCCATAATGATAAAGTGCCACATTTATTAAAACCAATTTGAAATATTTTATTACAAGAAAGTTTTTCTTTTGGATAACAATATTTTCTATTTTCTTTTCTTCCCCAATTTATGTAATGATATTTTGCGAGATTTTCGGTATCGAAACCTGCTTGTTGTACATCAGAGTAATAATAAGTATAAAATTCCCAATCAAAATCTTGTGGAATAAATTCTTTATATTTTTCTAAAAAATCATCTAGTTCTTTGTCCATTAGAGAATCTTTTATTTAGTTTTTTAACTAGATCACTACCTGTTGTTTGTAGTATACAAGGAAATATGGAATGTATAATTAGAGAAATTCCTGCTAGGACACATAGATATCCATAAAATAAAGCAAAAAACATATGTTGACAATATGTCATTTTGTTTTCTTTTAGATGCTCACTCCATCTGTTTATTAATCTCATTTTGTTTTCTATTCTTAGACATTATTAAATAGTTAGCAGCCTTAATAACACCTTCTAAGTTATCTCCTAGTTTCCCTATTCCAGTATTACACCTATCGCATGTCCAGCCCCTAAAACTATCATCATCATGATCATGGTCTAATCTCCATTCTGATGGAATTTTACCACAACATTCACAATATAATGGTTTTGGTGGTGCTAATTTATGTAGTTTATGTCTAATTTTAGCGTGTTTTTTGATACAAGATCGACATCTCTTGTCTAGATTATCTTTAAAGTGACAATGTTTTGGGAAAGATTTTGGATTCTTTCTTTTGCCACAATATGTACAAATTTTTCTACTCATAATTTATTGGAGGCGGGCAGAGTCGAACTGCCGTCTTGCGATATTTCTAATTATACTTTCTACAAGTTTATTTCATTCATAAGTTTTAAGAAAGATTAAAGAACAAACAACATTCATCTTTCCGTACCAACTAATCTCAGGCCAGAACCCGTTGGTTATTCTAGCAGCCGAAGGATTTTACGACAGTTTTTTGGACGCTACCTTCATCGCTTCCTAAAACTGTTGCTACTTAATTAAGCAGCAAGGGCTAACTGTGTTTCGCCAGTTAAAGCGTTTAGTATGGTTTTAAAGTAGCCGCCATACCACCTACTACTTGCTTATATAGTCTTCAATATCCAATCGATACCATTACGCCCCCGTATTTGTTTGATATAAATGCCTATAATAACTCATAATTATACCACTTGTTGTACCAACATTTAGTGATCTTACGCTACCATAGTTTTGTAAAGTAATAATTTCGTCACTATTTTCTAGTATATAATCGCTCAGTCCCATATTTTCTGAACCAAATACGAAAACTGGTCTATAGTAAAGGTTATATTTTGTGAACAAATCTACTGTTTTGTTAGCAAAATTTGGAATATTATTCTCTACAGCAATAATTGTACGATCTCTATTGTTTTCTATAAAATCTTCTTCAGTATAAAAATGTTGTATTGTAGTATAGTGATGAGTTCCAACACTACCTCTTTTGTCCCATTTTTTTCTTGGACTAATATTGTATACTCTATCAAAACCAAAAAAATTAGCATTACGAATCATAGTGCTAATATTAAAGTCTCCCTCAATATTTACCATAGCAACTATAGCATCTATTGTTTTTTGCTTACAATAGTTTTTAACGTCGCTAACAGAAAATCCTTTGAGATTATCAATCACATTCATTTGAAGTACACAATTCCTTTAATATCTTTTCTAAGGAGAATAATTCCTCATAGCACTTTTTGTAGTTAATATTTTCGCCAGACGCAATATTTAATTTAAGTTCATGAATCTGATTCTGTATCAGCCATATTTGGTCTTGAGTATTCATTTAATAAATTCTCACACGACACTAATCTAGTTTTCATTTCCTCACACATTTTGCATATGTCAGAGTTCATATATTCTTTTATAGAATCAATTTGATCCTGAATTTGCATTATCTGATCTTGACTTAGGTTCATCATTTTCTCCATTATGACTTACCCAAAATACCATATTATTTTCCTCATCGTCCCAAGCACATTCTATCAAGTTTTTAGATGCTAATCGTGATAAGGCTACTCCATAAATCCAATCGGCAGTTGCATAAAAAATATCATCAATAGCATCATCATCTAAAATGACTCTATCCTGCTCATCTATTCCACTAGAATATTGCTTTATCAAATTCTTGAGTTGATGAATAGTAATAAAATCATCCAAATTTTCTGAATAATCTTTACTAATACTATTTGCTGCTGCTACTCTCATTTCATCAGCATAAGCATCCAAGTTACTTATCGCATAAATATTCATGATATCTCCAATTAGAATATATATTTCTTTACACCTTTTGAGGACACATTTTTATCAGAAATTTGATCATTTAAGTTATCAATAGTATTCTGTAATGTATATTCTCCTCTTGGTAGCCAACTTGAATCATTAGTAAGAGCGGTAATAATCTGTGGAACATAATGAGAATGGGCCAGATAATATTCTTTTTCACATTCCTTGTTTTGTCGTAAAATATTCTCAATAGATTCTAAGCATTTAAGAATTTGATTTCTATAATCACATAATTCTTGAATGGTTTTTTTGTTCATACTTCTTCTTTCTTTTTGATTTTAAGTAGAGTATGCGGAGTTTTTCTCAAGCCAGTATTTTTATCATGATAAGTTGGTCCCATATAAATGTGACAATAACCACCATCTTTTTCCGTACTCCATGCTAAGATACCTTTGTCATCAACTCCCTGTACACTAAATCTTCCACGGTAGCCCATAGGAACGTATTCGCCGTCATTATTCATAAAGTATGGACCGCCATTAACCTTAATTAAATCACCGCGAACCAGTTGGTGCCAATCAAAATCTCGTACTACTCTATTTTTTCTACCCTTGTTTTTGATTTTTAATACAAACGGAGTATTGCACTTTGGACAAATATACGCACGGGGACCAGTGCAAAAACCGCACGACGAGCATGACTTACAACCTTTTGGCATAGTAAATTCTCCTTTAATTGCCGAATCATCTCTAAGTATATCACACTTATCGGCTTTGTCAACCACCAGTCTTTAGTTTTTTTGTTTTGGGTTGTTTTTACTAGAGAAATCTATATATTTTCTGTTATCTGTAGTAAATAAACTATAATGATCACTGTTTATAGTGAGTTCTAGTTCTTCACATAATATTCTATAGTCGCTAAAACTTTTGTCTTTATTATAAACCCTAAATACAAAATCTTGAGCTTTAGTATTCCACATTAAAAAACCTTTTGTTCCACTAGCATTTTTTTCATTAATCATTTTATTTTCCATCTAAAGGATAATAACTATTTAAATTAGCATCACAATTTAAGAATGAATATCTTCTTTCTTTCAGATATTTTATAGTACTTTTAAAGCATGATTCACATAAATGTATTTCATATTCTTTACCATCCATAGTTGATCCATATCCCCACACCGCTTCTATCGAGGCATATTCGTGACCAAAGTTTTCATATGAGCAAGATCCACCACAAATATCACAAATTATTTCTGCTAAAATGTCAACGCTTTTCTTTTTGAACCTTTTCATATTACCATACATTCCTATAAATGCCGGATTCTAATTTTGGTTCATACGGTTTAATAAACCATCCCAAATTTAGTAAATCATTTGTAATTTCTGATGAAACCTCTCCCTCTGGAAGATATCCTTCAATATCTACCATACCAGAACAATACCAATCCACATAATATTCTTTTTTTGTCAAATCGTCTTTAAAAGTATTTCTTAGTTCTGCAACTATTCCGCCAGAATGTCTCCACGAACAAGTCCATTCTTCATCGTTCTTAAAAAATCTATTATTACAAAGAGCAGCATAAAGATTTTGAGCATATTTAGAGTTCTTGCACTTAGATACTATCCAATCTGTTTTAAATAAATCATACTCTAAATCTGCTTTCATGTCCATAAATGACTCCTAATATTAATTAGTTCAATTAACTTATCAGTATCTTCTCTATCATAACTTCTTTCCATCTCATCTATTAAACGATAGTAATGTTTCCCATGGGTTTTTTTTGTGATAATATCATAAGGGTCTTCTCGATTGGGTCTAGTTTTAGTCCACCACTCATACAATGCTCGTATCTTAATTGATGCTTCTGCTTGTGGAGTCAATTTATTATAATCTGGATCATTAGGATCGCATCCATAGTCTTCTTCATTAAATCTTAAATTACTTGCCCACTCAAAATAATCATATGCCGCTTCAACAGATCGGCCATTTTTAAAAGTGTACTTTTTATTTCGATCCCATTTGCTTAGGTGAGACAGTTCTTTCTCTACAAATTCTACTAATTCATTAAATAAGCCGTGAAGAATTCTGGTATCAAGATCGTACCATTGTCCTTTTTTTAGATCTGTTTTTAGATTGTGTGTTTGTGTTATATATCTATTACGAACATAGCATTTTATGCTATAACAAAGATCAGATGGATAACAAACTAGATTTTGTAATTTGTGTAGTAATGTGTCGCTCATCCAATATCTCCACGGTCTTTCTTTTTTTTGTTTGTTTCTCCAACTTTCCCAATCTTCTAAAGATAGAGCAAATGGTTTCCTTTCTCCCCTAATCCAATCTGCAATTTTAGAGCAACTCCAGTATTTGATTCGGCTTCTTATCATTATTTCATTCCTTCTCTGCTTCCATTATAATATCTATATTCCATCCTATTGGAGCAAAATATTCTGAACCGGAAACTCTAAGATTACCACTAGTATTAGGATATATTTTTGGTTTTTGATGTAAACTTGTGATACTTATAATTTGTTCATGGCCGTCTGGTCTAGTAACTTTAATCTTGTGATTATAAGTTTCACAACCAACGAAACACGCAAACAAACACACTATTAGTAGTAATCTACTCTTGAATTTTATTGCCGATATCATAGCATAACCATTTTCGGGATCATTACTATAAACTCCTTCGTATTCATTATCCCACCAAGACGGTGATACATCTGGAAGTTCTTTATCCAATTTTTGGTCCTCCCCAATAATCTTTGTCAATTTTTAAATCTGGATTTATGAGATATCCATTTGGATAATGTCTTTTATAGTATCCTTCTTCGAGTCTATCTTGTTATTTATAATCTGTTGACATTTCTTCACTATGCCATTGTTTAACTGTTTTTAATGCTTCGTTTAAAGTATCAAAACAATGATTTCTAGACGAACCAAGAACATAACTATATATCGAGACTCCAGTAATTTTACATTCACATTCTTTATCGCTCCAATAATCTCCAAACTCTAAACTTATATTACCTTCAACACTTTTACAATGACCATCAGAGTGTTGAAAATAGTGGTCGTATGCTTCTTTAAGAAGTTTGCGTATTTGTATTAATTTATCGTGATCAGTTTTGTTCATTTAGATTTCTCAAAGTATCAGTAATAGTAAATAAAGTATCAGATGAGAACTCAGTTTCTATTGGCACAAAAACCCATTCGTCTTTTAAAATAAAATATCCATATTCACATTTGTAAACTTTGTCGCTCAAAGTAAAAACATGGGGACCATTACATTGATATGGACTAACACAATTAGGACAAACCATAAAATGATAATACCCATTCTTTTAGATCTTGTTTTGGTTGCCAGTTTAATTTAACTTTTGCTAATGAAATATCTGCTAATGTTATTTTAGGTTCTATTCTAGTTTCATTGTATTGTTTTTCAGCGTTAAGCCAATTAGCAATAGTGTTTATACTATAACTTTTTCCATTACCAATATTTAGAATACTATTATTAGCATAATTATTAAGAGATAATATATTGGCATTAGCAACATCTTTTACATAAACAAAATCTCTTTCTTGATTACCATCATTACAAATATTTAGTGGTTGATTATTCTTTAATGATCTATAAAAATGACTCAATACACTAACATAAGAGCCAGTAGAGGTCATTCTTTCGCCATAAACATTAAAGTATCTTAGTATCACATAATTTATATTGTATAGTTTATTATACAGATAAATATACTCTTCGCCTATATATTTTTGTAGAGCATATGGACTAATTGGTTTAATATTTTCTTTTTCGTTGGTTGGAAAATCTTCGCAGTTTCCATATACTGATGATGAACTACTATAAATAATTTTAGTAACATTATTTTGTCTCATACACTCTAAAATTTTAATAGTGGTATCAACATTACTGTTATTTGATTCATACGGATAATCTATAGAAAATTGAACATTTGGTAAAGCAGCACAGTGAAATACAGCATTGACTTCTTTAAAGTATTGTGATAGATCTTTGATCGGAGTTAATGATAGATCAATATTAATATAAGAACAAGACGCATTAATATTTTCTAATGATCCAGTTGATAGATTATCTAGTACAATAACTTCGTGACCATTCTGTATTAATTGGTCAACTATATGACTTCCTATAAATCCGGCCCCACCAGTTACTAAATATTTCATATAAACTCTAACTCCACTTGACCATCTTTTAAAGTCAAATAAGAACAATCTTTTTCTGTCCAGCATCCACTATTAGTATACCACACAGAATGGCTTTTGTCAATGATCGGATGATGAGTATGCCCTAAACATACAATGTCAACGCCTTTTGATACTGCATATTTGCGAGAACTACTAATCATATTTTCTGTGCATCTTAAATAGATTTTGGATCTATTCTTTATAAGTTTAGGTAGGAATCTTTTATCGAATCTTTGGATTGTTCTATATAAATAATCTGCTATCTTTGTGGTTTTAGGATATTTGTATATAAAATCATCAAATTTATCACCATGTAAACATAATACTATTTTATTTCCACTCACAAAAGAGTATTCGTCTTTAAAATCTACTCCTATTAAGTGAGAAATAATCTCAGAATCGCCATCGTGATTTCCTCTTATCCAAACTATTTCCGTATTTTTGCTCAATGTTCTAAGCAAAGATAGTATATTCCAATGATTCTTTTTTAGTCTGCGAAAATCTAAATTATCAAACAGATCGCCATTGATAATCAATCTATTTGTTTTAGAATCTATCAACTCTAAAAAATCATATAGTTTTTTACTTTCGCAAACATCACTACCCAAGTGAATGTCGCTAATTATAATAGCATCATTCATACAGTGTATAAACAAACAATCCAACAGAAAATACTATAAATGCTATCATTATTGTTGTATACATAAAATTATCCTTTAGTTTCGATTAACTGATCATATTCTTTCAGTTGTGGGAGTTTAAACTTATCATAACCAATAAAAACTTGGCTAGTAATAACCCCCATCCCGGTAATGAGAGTTATAACTAGACCAACTATAAATATAGTAAAGTTACTCATTTGACAAGGTTTCCTAAACTAAGAATACTAGGAACCCAAAGTCCAACGAAAATGGCCTGATCCCTATTAACATCACCATCTCCAAGAAACCATAAAGTTACGCTAAAAACAAAACTAGCAAACGCAGCAACCACAAAATAGCCACAACTCTTCATATAATTAACCTTTCTTTAAAAAGTATTTCTAATTTCTCTCAGTATTTTTCGTGCCAACGCGGCACCACCAACTATCCTACCTTCATTATAGTCATCAAGACCATAACCAACAGTTGATTCTCTATCTTTTTGATCTTGTATAGCCTCTAAACAAAGTTTTTCTACTATACTTTTAAGTTCATAATATTGTTTGTTAATCATAAATTAATATTGAATTCAAATGTAGCCTTCATCATTTGCTCCAAAATGTTTCATAACTCCATCACGAACAACAAATACTTTTACTTTACCACTAGACCTAATATAATCACGCCCACCATCAATCATATTACCATTATCGAAACTCTTATAATCATGACGATGAACGCTATATTCTAGATTTCCCTCATCATTTTCTACCATACCGAAAGTTAAATTTTCTACTCCATCAGCATTGGCTATATATGGTTTATCATTACGAAACAATATTGCAAAATATTTATTACCAAATTCTGGATGTGGAGTTTCTCTGTAAAATACATCAGCAATTGCATTATTAAATTCTGTAGTGCAAACGTGTTTGATTGGTACTCCGTCTTTCTCAGAATACAGTTCGCAAACTTTCTCAGTATTGGTTATAGGGCAGTGTTTGATCATTAGAATAGTTTTCCAAGAAGTTCTTTGATTGTGTGGGTAATGTTCACGCCATTAACAATTAGTTCTTTATGTGTATCCCCGTAGCGATTACTGGCTATTTCGTAGCACCAATTTATAGCATACTCTTGATCCTTTGTCAAGCGAATTCTTTGTGGTTCATCTTTTTTGTTTTGTAGATAATCTGGTGGCGGCAGTATCATGATTTATTCCTACAATTATCGCACAATGTACTTATCCATCCACCTTTATTTGGTTTGCCACTATTACCACAAGCCTCACACACTTTATAACTATATTCTTCTGCCATGTCTATAATACCCTCAACATAATCGTCGCCGCCACTAAAATATATGCGAAGCCCACCAAACTTTTCCTTTATCTGATCAAATTTAACAGGAACGTAGTCTAAATCTGATTGATCATTTTCTTTATTATTCTCATTTCTAATCCTTACTCTGTCTGCTATATTATTCTCATGCTGGAAGATTCTCCAACAAACAGAAGATAATAGTTCATACCAGCCATTATTACATTCTATGCCCCAACACATACATGATTCCATACAAGATTTGCTCGTATTGGAAAATAGTTGTGGATATTTTTCAAATAGGGTATTTTGTAATTCTTGATCCATAGTCTCAAACCTTGTTAGAACTGTGTATAATATCTAATTTTGACTTGTTAACTAGTCTAGCAAAATAACTTCCACAAATTCTTTTCTTAACAAGTTGATCTTCTTCAAATTCACAATATAGGTTTATTCTATACTTATCGTCATAAACATTTACGATCTTGTTACCAATATAGTTTTTAGGCTTAGAGATTTGCTTAAACAATAATCCTTCTACTTGAAGTTCCATTAGTCTTTCTCCACATTGGTCATTAAAACAAACTTTGTTACTTTAGTTTTTTCGTCTGTGAGAAAATAAGTGTCACAATAATTTAGTTCATCATTTGCGGCATCATAAACTTTTACTTCTCCCTGCCAATCAAAAGTTCCATGCTTACTAATACTATTTGCTTGTTCGTGCAAAAAATTGTATAGTTCTAACCAAGTCATCTTGCTCTCCTATTTGCTCTATGTAAAATACGGATTGTTTCTTTTGCATTAGATGGAACCATAACTAAACTAGGCGCTGTTTTATGTCCCCAGTCCATGAAACCTACTGCTTTACTTTCAACACTACATTCCTTACAAATAATTTTTCGTCCAGTTTCCACAAGAAACTCGTAGCGATCAATCCCAACATCAGTTTTGCAATAAATACAATTCATAGTAACCTCAATTATACCAAAAGGTTTGAACGTGTCAAGGACGAATAAAAAATATCTTCAGAGTTGT
>Ga0208855_1000091_pt1 | contig 26569 bp, 19 predicted proteins | sample LakMenEpi17May12_FD_150708 | JGI IMG/M metagenome (GOLD analysis project Ga0208855, IMG submission 150708) | Freshwater microbial communities from Lake Mendota, WI - 17MAY2012 deep hole epilimnion (SPAdes) | ecosystem: Environmental > Aquatic > Freshwater > Lentic | place: Lake Mendota, Madison...
TAAGCCCGGAGGAGCTGTAATAGTTGCACCTGCAGCACCACAAGTAGGGATTAAAATACTGTTTGTTCCCGCCGGGAATAAATTACCATTACCAACAATGGTCATTGGTTGACATAAAGCGTCAAAGTATACATACCCCGCATGAGCTGAAGGCGCACAGTCGATAGCAAAAACATCTAAGGTTACATTATTACCAAGATAAGGAGATAGGTCAATCGCTCCCGGAACCCAAGCAGGATTGAAAGAAGAAGGGGAACCAGTTAAAATATTACCAGTTACAAATCCACCAGCTGAAGGGCCACAAGCATTACCGGCAGCAACTGTAATGTTTGGACAAGCCAACACCGTTGAGGTTCCTGATACAGTATTTGTAACGGTTACACGGATTTTGAAACCTGGTTGTTGGCAGCAAGAGTGGTTTGGGTTACAAAGTACAGCTCTGTAAGCGTATCTGAAGATGGCGTTACTTGGAGAAACATTATATGTTTTTGATAGTCGAACTACCTTAGCACCAGCAGACTGATTGTTAAGACGAATGAAACTACTTCCTGCAGGTTGAGTTAACGATGTAGCAGAAAAGTATGAAAACACTGTATTGTTTGGAGCAGTCATAATTGGGTCAATAATCGGTGCATTGAAAACAGTGTAATTTGCAGTTGCACCTAAGGCTGATGGGGTACAAAAATTGGCTGCAACAGAACCTACTCCGCCAAATAGAGTCCAACCGGCAACCGGCCCACCTATATTAGGTCCGGCTAAGCCTGTTTGATCCTCAAAATCATCATTATTACAAGCTCCACTACTAGGTAAAGCGCTGTTAAGTCTGCTGGAAAAAGGTGCAACAGGATGATAATCAGGATATGTAGTACGTAAATTAAATTTTTCTTTTACAAATAACCTTTTTTGTTCGTACATAAAGTACTTAAATTCTTGACCAAAAAGTTTATTTTCAAGAGCTATGGCTTTTGCCGATACTTCATCGAATCCATCAATGGAATCGGTAGCAAAAAAATAATTCGTTTTGATTCTAACATCTTCACTTTGAGCCTTGTACGCATAGCTGATTGTGAAGAAGCAAAGGAATAAAAATAGATTTGTGGTTGTTTTTTTCATGTTTTTCGTGTATTAAGTTAAAATCGTATAAATTTTAACAACTAAATTCAAATATCATGCCATAAATTAATAAATGTTAAATTTTAACATTTAATTTTTAGAATAATATGCCTTACTTTTGAAATTTAACAAATAAAATGACGAACTAACTAACAATTTACCATAATATGAAATTACTCGAAAATAAAGTCACATTGATAACAGGAGCATCCAGAGGCATAGGAAAAGGGATAGCTGAATTATTTGCTAAACAAGGCTCAAACATTGCCTTCACTTACTTAAGTAGCGATGAAAAAGCTAAACAGCTTGAATCGGAATTGGCTTCTTATGGCATTAAAGCAAAGGGTTATAAAAGCGATGCAGCTAATTTCGCTGCGGCTGATGCCCTTGTAAATGACGTAGTGACCGAGTTCGGGACAATTGATGTTTTGGTTAATAATGCCGGCATTACCCGTGATACTTTATTAATGCGCATGAGCGAACAACAGTGGGATGATGTTATGAATGCGAATTTAAAGTCTGTGTTTAATCTAACAAAGGCTGTTCAACGTCCGATGCTTAAAGCAAAGAGAGGTAGCATAATTAATATGAGTTCTGTTGTTGGTGTAAAAGGTAATGCAGGTCAATCTAATTACGCTGCTAGTAAGGCAGGGATTATTGGATTTACAAAGTCAGTAGCATTGGAATTGGGTTCGAGAAATATTCGTTGCAATGCTATTGCACCGGGCTTTATTGAAACAGAGATGACAGCGGCTTTGGATGAAAAAGTAGTTCAACAATGGCGCGACTCTATACCTCTTAAAAGAGGTGGAACAGCAGTAGATGTCGCTAATTTGACTTTATTTTTGGCAAGTGAGATGAGTGCTTACATTACCGGGCAATGCATTAATGTTTGTGGGGGCATGTTAACCTAATTTAACCTTCCTGTTTCTTATTTTTTTTTGGTCGTCTTCTTTTTGTAGTAATTTAGTTGCGTGCTAATTAATGAAGACTTTTCTAAATAACTCGCCGTTTTATTGGCATATACTTTCTTTTTTATTTGCAGCGTCTTGCGCAGCAATTACGTATTTTAAACATCGATCTAATTCAAATATTTCCAAAAGATTAGTTTATGTTCTTTTTTTAATCAGATTTTTGTTTGTTTTATTAATTTGTTATCTGACACTTAATTTATTTATCAAAACATTTTCAAAAGAAACACAAAAACCAGTGATCATAGTGGCCATCGATAATTCAGAGAGCATGAGAAGCGCCTATGATAGTGTTGAAGTTAATACCAAGTTAGCAAAAGATTTAGCTGCTTTAGGTGAAGAATTAAAAGGAAACTATGATTTGAAGTTCATCAAATTTGGACAAAAATCAAAGTTAATGCAAAACGTTCTAACGGAATTAAACTTTAATGAAAATGAGAGTAATTTTGATGAACTTTTTTCAACCATAGATAACAATTATGCTAATTTGAGTATTGGTGCATTAATAATTGTTAGCGATGGAATTTATAATGCCGGCATCAATCCAACTTATAAAACTAAGAACATTGATCACCCAATTTATACAGTAGCAGTAGGCGACACAACTCAGACCCCGGATATCTCCATTCAAAAAGTAAATCATAATTCTATTGCCTATTTAGGGAATATTTTCCCAGTTGATGTTTCAATCGCGGCTAAAAAATTTATCGGAAAAGAAATTCTAGTTTCGTTAAATAAAGGTGGTCAACCAGTTTCGGTAAAAAATTTAAAGATTAATCAACAAAATTACGCTTCAGTTTTATCGTTTACGGCTAATGCTAATACAACTGGTTTGCAAAAATATAGTGTTTTAGTTTCTGTTTTACCTGAAGAAAAAAACAAGTTAAATAACTTTGCTACTTTTTTAATTGATGTTATAGATAACAAAGAAAAAGTGTTAATTGTTGCTAACGCACCCCATCCGGATGTTGCAGCAGTTAAGGAGGCTCTCGACGGTTTGGGTACTTATGAAGTCGATTTTTGTTTGATGAATGAACAAAAATCTAATTTAAAGTCATATTCGGCGATTGTTTTGCACGGAGGTACTGAAGGATCAAACTCTATTCTGATGAAACAGATTACCGATAACATGATACCAATTTTTAAAATAGCAACTAGCGATAAGTTGAATAATAATCGGACAAATGAAGTAATTCCTATCATCGACCGATCTTTCAATTTATTTTCAATTAGTGATGATTTAAAAAAGTTTATTGCCGAATTACCCGCAGTTAACGCGCCTTTTGGTAACTATGCCGCGGTTGGCAATGAACAGGTTCTTCTTTATCAAAAAATAGGATCAGTAGAAACGCAAAATCCATTGTATTATTTTAATGAAACTAACGGCCTTAAAACCGCGTATTTTACCGGGGATGGTTTGTGGCGATGGAAATTACGTGATTATGCTGAGCATCAAAGTCACACATTGTTTAATGAGCTTATATCAAAATCAATTCAATATTTAGCTGTTAAAAGTGATAAGAGTTATTTTAGACTAAATGCTCCTAAATTAGTTAACGAGAATGAGGCTATTGAATTTAACGCTGAGGTCTACAATAAAAGTTATGAGTTAGTTAATGAAGGAGATGTTCAGCTTACAATAACGTCTTCTGACAATAAAAATTTTCAATTTACATTTAGTAAAACAGATAACGCCTACCTGCTTAATGCGGGACAGTTTGCCCCTGGAGAATATAAATATGTTGCCCAAACGAAAGTAGGAAATGAATTATTCAAGAAAACCGGACTTGTTACAGTTAGGGCCTTAGAATCAGAAAAAATTAATACAGTTGCTAATCATCAAATGTTAAATCAACTTTCAATTTCCACAAACGGAAAGTTCGTTTATCAAAAGCAATTAGCGGAATTAAAAAATGCTATTGAAAGTAATGAAACTATTAAACCGATAACATATTCTCAAAATTCTACTGACCCACTAATTGAATTAAAATGGTTGTTCGCTATTGCATTGCTCTTATTCGGATTAGAGTGGTACGTGAGAAAAATTTATTTAACCATTTAAGTTTATTTTATAATGATTCGTTTAAATTATCAACATTTATATAGGATACTTCTTGTTTCTGCTGCAAGTTTAAGTTTGTTAGAGTCTTGCAACTACCATAATGTCCAAAAAGTTGCGCCAGAAATTAACGAAGTTAAAATTGATGAAAAATTCAGAGTTAATTTACCTGAAAATCATCAAGACGGTTATACATGGAGTCAGGGTACTAAAAGTTTACATCATGTTGAAGAATTAAATCAAGTTTGGCATGGAAATGATAAAGGGATTGATTTCAATTATAAAACTAAAGCACTCGGAACAGATACACTGTATTTTATAAAACGAAAATACACGGATACAATTGAAACCAGAACCATTCTGGTTAAGGTTATTAATAGTTAATTTTGATTTTCAAGAAAATTATTAAACTCCTTTGTTGTGTTGGTAAATTTAAATGATTTACTAACTGATACATAGTTTGCTTTGTTAAAGCAGTATGTATAAGCAAACTTGGCATATTCTAATTTATCATTATCAATCATAAATAAATCACAAATACTTTTAATTTGTTCACTTGTTAAACAGGCATTTTTAGTACCTGCTTTTGCCGTGCTCAGTTTAGTTTCGGAAAATGGTTTTTCCTGAACTAATTTTTTGAAAGATTCAAATGAAGCCACGTTCATTGGTGTTAAACAGTTGGATGAATTCGTTACCGAGACATTGTCAACCGGCATCGTAGTGTTTTGGTTTGGGTATTTTGGATTTGAATTTTCAGGCAAGATAATATTAACTACTGCTGAATTATCGCCGGTGTTGATATCAATGACATTTACTGAATTTTCATTAGATGGTGTTTGGTTGTTTGATGGCGTTCCTGAATTAGTTTGAGTTTGGGTTGATTCTTCTGCTACGTTAAATTCACCATGGTTTACCGGTTGCCCCATACTTGTATTACTTAATGGAGTTTTGCCAAAATACTGTAGTTTTATAGCTTTCTTTTTTGTTTTTTTTACACGCATTGTGTGCTCATAACCCGGTTCGGCATATAAATTTTGTTTTAATACCGGATAAGCTAAGTTGGTAAATTCTAATCTTAAACTACTTGCTTGTGATGTTAAATTAGTGGCTTGAACATTAGATTGCGGTTCATTGTTTTGCTGAACGCCATTAATAAACAATATAAATTTTTCGCCATCATCGCTAAACACAACTATATTATAAAAATTTTGTGAGTAGCTTGTAAAGGAAATAAGTAGAAGAAGAGTTAGAATTAAATTTTTCATTTTTCATTTTTAAATTTTATAAAACAGGTTCAATAGTTGTGCCAATTTATTTTACAGTTTGTTAAGTACTGTTAAGTTTTTCCTAAACAAATTTATCTCCTTTTAAAACTTTTACATCATTAACAAAGTTTCTGATCTGCTGTTCATCTTGTTTTTTACAAATCATTAAAGTGTTATCACTTTCTACAACAATATAATCTTCTAATCCCTGAATAACCACTAATTTATCTTTAGGTACATGAACTATGCAATTTTTTGAATCGTAGTTAATTACGTTTTTACCAACTATCGCATTATTTTTTTTATCTTTTCCTATATGGGTATACAAACTTCCCCATGTGCCCAAATCACTCCATCCAATTATACTTGAACGAACGTAAACGTTTGTTGCTTTTTCCATTACACTGTAATCTATACTAATATTTTTGCAAGTGATATATGCTTTTGACACAAATGCTCTTTCTTCAGCTGTATTATAAACATCAATACCTTCCTTAAAAACATTGGCAAGTTCTGCATCATGTTTTTCAATAGCTGCGATGATGCTTTTTGTACTCCAGATAAAAATACCTGAGTTCCATAAAAAGTCACCGCTTTCAATAAAAAATTTAGCCATTTCATGGTCAGGTTTTTCTGTAAATGTTTTTACCTTAAACATTCGTTTATCTTTTTCGCTCGTGTCACTATCCTTAAATTGAATATAACCATAACCGGTATCCGGACGGGTTGGCTTAATGCCAAGCGTAATTAAACAATTTTCTTTTTCAGCTTTTTGAAAACAACTTTTTACTGCTTTTGAAAAGGTATCTTCTTTTTTAATTAAATGATCGCTGGGGGCTACAATTGTTATTGCTTGTGGATTAAGTTGATGGATTTTGTAACTTGCATACGCAACACAAGGTGCGGTGTTTTTACGTGCAGGTTCGCTTAAAATGTTTTGTTTTGGTAATTGAGGCAGTTGTTTGGCAACTAGATCTTCATATTCACTGCTGGTTACTACATATATATTTTCATTCAAGCAGAAATTCAACATTCGATGATACGTTTGTTGAATCAAGGTTTGCCCGCTACCAAGTATATCCAAAAATTGTTTAGGATGTTTGCTCGTACTCATTGGCCAAAAACGCGAGCCAATCCCTCCAGCCATTATAATTGCATAATAGTTCTTCATAAAACGAACTACAAATGTAAAAAAATAAGCTATTATTTACATTATTAACAAATTAATAACAATTTATCAAATTAATTATGTATCTTTGCACCCGAAATAAGTAAAGACCTCGCCAATTTTTGTCGGCACATAGCATTAAAGCAAGGTTTTTAGCTTTAATGTATAATTTAAAATTTTAAAAATGACTTTTCAAGAAATCGGTCTTAACAGCGACCTATTAAAGGCTGTTACTGAATTGGGTTTTGTAAATCCAACACCAATTCAACAACAAACCATTCCATTATTAAGCAAGCAAGCAACCGATTTAGTGGCTTTGGCCCAAACAGGTACAGGCAAAACAGCAGGCTTTGGGTTACCTTTACTTAATTTAATTAACGCTAACGACAAATCTGTACAAGCATTGATTTTAGCACCAACACGCGAGTTGTGCGTTCAAATCACCAACGATATCAAAAATTACAGTAAATACATGTCTGGTTTTGGTGTTACAGCCATATATGGTGGTGCCCGCATTGACAATCAAATTAAAGACATAAAACGTGGGGTGCAGGTTGTAGTTGCTACGCCTGGACGTTTAATAGATATGATTGAACGTAGAGCAATTAATTTAAATACAGTTAAAATAGTTGTGTTAGATGAAGCTGATGAAATGTTGAACATGGGCTTCAAAGAAGATTTGGATACCATTTTAAGCGAAACTCCTGATCAAAAAAATACCTGGTTGTTCAGCGCTACTATGCCCAAAGAGGTTGAGCGCATTGCCCGCAATTACATGAGTAAACCGGTTGAATTAACTACCGGAAAGAAAAATGAAGGAGCAGATAATTTAGAACACATTTATTATTTAGTACAGGGCAGAGATCGCTATTTGGCACTAAAACGCATTGCCGATTATTATCCTGATATCTTTGGAATTATATTTTGCAGAACAAAAGCAGAAACACAGGAAGTTGCTGACGGCTTAATTAAAGACGGATACAGCGCTGATGCATTGCATGGTGATTTATCGCAAAGTCAGCGTGATTTTGTAATGAAACGTTTCCGCAGCCGCACATTACAAATGTTAGTTGCTACAGATGTTGCAGCCAGAGGTATAGATGTGAATGATGTAACGCATGTAATTAATTATAATTTACCTGAAGATGTGGAAAATTATACGCACCGTACCGGTAGAACGGCTCGCGCCGGAAAAAGTGGTATAGCGGTAGCCATTATTACACCTAAAGATCAAGGTAAAATAAAAGATATTGAACGCATTATAAAAAAGCAATTTACCCGTAAGCCGGTTCCTAACGGTTCGGATGTATGCGAAAAACAATTGTTGAATTTAGTGCACAAAATTCATAACGTTGAAGTTAAAGACGAAGAAATAGAAAGCTTTTTGCCAAAAATTTATGACGAATTAAAAGATTTAAGTAAAGAAGAATTAATTAAACGTTTTATCAGTGAAGAGTTTAACCGTTTTCATGAATACTATCAAAACGCCCCTGATTTAAACATTGAAAAAGGTGCAGTTGACGGTGCATTTGGTAAACACAGAACAACACGCTTTTTCGTAAACATGGGTAACATGGATGGTTTTAATCACAATAGTTTAAAAGACTTTTTAAGTGATGCCGCTAAATTACATCCACGCATGGTTTTTAATGTAGATGTAAAAAGCAGTTTCTCGTTTTTTGAAACAGAAAGTAAGTTTGTTGATAATTTTTTAAACCTGAACGCACAAGATTTAGAATTTAATAACCGCAAAATAAGTTTAGAAGTGAGCAACCGTAAAATGAAAGAAGGCGGCGGCGGTGGTGAAAGACGTGGTGGCGGTAAAAGTTTTGGCGGTGGCGGCTACAAAGGTAGTTTTAGAAACGGTGAAAAACGCGGTTTTAGTAAAGAAGGAAGTGGTGAAAAACGAGATTTCGGACGTAAGCGCAGAGATGGCGAAAAAAGTAGTTTTGGCGGCAGCAGAGAAAAAAGTTTTGGCGGTAGTAAAGAAGGCAAAAGCTTTGGTGGCGAAAAAAAGAAAAGTTTTGGAAAGAGCAGATTCTAAACTAATTTAATGCATTAAAACCGTTTAAGATTTATTAATTTTAAACGGTTTTGTTTTTTATGGAATTCATTTTAAGACTTAAAATAGTTTACCTGATTTATAATTTTTTTCACAAGAAAAAATTAATGCACAATGTGGCGCATTATGAAAAGTTAGGACTAAGTAAAAAATATTATTCTCCGGTGAGCAGTGTTGATTTTAAAGGACTCGATTCTTCAGTTTTAAAGCCGGCTTATTATCAAATCACAGATATAAAGCAAACAGCTCTTTATAAATCGGCTTCCGATGAATTACAGCAGCATTTGATGGATTATGACAAGCAAGGATACATTATTTTGCCACACTACTTTTCTGAAAAAAAAATAGACGCGGTTAATACAGAGATTGACAAACTTTTACAAAATGGAAAAATTAAGTTTGTGCAACGGAACAAGTTAATGTTTGTCATTAATCAGTCTGTTATTTTACGTGAATTAGGTGAAGATAAAAAATTATGCGAGTTATTAAATTCACTTTTAAAAGACGATGCCGTTTTATTTCAGAGTATTAATTTTATTACCGGTAGCGAGCAACACACACATAGTGATAGTGTGCACATGACTACTTTTCCGCTTGGCGGTTTATTAGGCGTTTGGATTGCTTTAGAGGATATTGCGGAAGATAATGGCCCTTTGCATTATTATCCCGGAAGTCATCAACTCCCTTACTATCTGAACCCTGATTATGATAATGTTGGCAATAGCTGGATGATTGGCGATAAAAGCTACACAGCGTATGAGGCCATGTTAGCAGAAAAGATAAAAGAGCAACAGATACAAAAGAAAATATTTAAAGCAAAAAAAGGCGATGTATTAATTTGGCATGCCAACCTAATGCATGGCGGAGAGCCACACACCAATAAAAATAAAACTCGTAAGAGCATGGTGCTGCATTACTATGCCAAGCACTGTATTTGCTATCATGAAATTAAACAACGACCAGCGTTGATTTAAATTTAACAATTTATTTTTGGCAATCTCCTTTCAATTTTCTAATTTAGATTAGTAATAATCATTTTTATGAAAAAATATTTTTGCCATACCCCCCCGCCGCCTAACTTCCAATAACGCTTTTATAACCATTGTTTTGGCTATTTTAAGCATACATTTAACCGCACAAACGCCCACTACATTTAGTGCAACTACTGTTGGTGCCGATACTTTAAAAAGTAGTGCATTAATCAAGGCTGATGCCATTGTTGCTAACGATACCATTAGGGCCAAAGAAAATGTGATAGCCGAACATGATGTAAAAGTGGCTGGTAATTTAGATGTTGCCGGAACCGTGAATTTTAAAACAAAAATGGTAATTGGTGCAACACCAAGCACTGGAGTTACTATACAATATGTGCCAGGTGTAAGTGGTTATCCTTCTTTATTAAAATTTTCTGCGCCAGGAGGCACGGGAATAATTAATGGCAATGGAGGAACTATTGGCTCAGAAGATTCTGCACCAAACCTTGCCTGTTTAAATGGGCAGCCCACCCCAAGTTTAGTGAACACATTTTCTCAAATGTTATCTATTGCTTACAATCCTACTAATACTGTTATTACAGGTGGACAAATATTAATGGGGCATAATGGTCAAAATGCTTTTTTCGAAACTCAAGGTTCCGGGGCATTAAATCCCTCAACAAATAACCCTGGTGACTTATTTGTTAACAAAAACTGTAATCGCAATGTTTTGTTTTTTAGCCATAGCACGCCTTTTGGCGCCAATGCAACCAACATTGTTTCTGTTGATGGAGGTTTAAATGTAAGGCAGCGTATGCAGTTGGGTTATAATTCAGCAAACAACTTTGTTGAACCTAACCATAAATTGTACGTATTAAATGATGTAGGTGCTGCCGGAGAGGGTATTAAAATAAAACAAGGCTCATCAACCGGTGCAGGTATTAAAATAGCAACATATAATAACGCGAAGGCAATTTCAATTTCTCAAAATTCTTCTTTTACAGGTGATGGTGCAGAAAACTTTAGTATTGAAGGTGATGGAAAAACAACGATAAAAACAACTAATGCCAACGCATTAAATATTTTGAATACATCTGGTAATTTAGTGTGGCAAGTAAATAATGATGGAAAAACCGAAGTTAAACCTACCAATCCTATTGCTATTAATGTTATAAATACCAGTGGTAATAATGTGCTAACAATTGGCTCGGATGGGAAAACAGAGGTGAGATCTTCGAATTCAACAGCTTTTAATATCGTAAATCCGGGCGGTAATGATGCTTTTACGATAAATAATGATGGTAAAACAGAAATTAGAACTTCAAATAACGAGCCATTTAAAATTTTAACTAACTCGAACTCTACAGTTTTTCAGATTAATAATAATGGGCAAACTCATATTGGTGGCGCTATTGCAACTAGTTCTTCCTATATGTTAACTGTTAATGGCAAAATAGGGGCCCGGGAGGTAAAGGTAACGCTTAATAATCCTTGGCCTGATTATGTTTTTGAGAAAAATTATAAATTGAAGTCACTTGATTACATTGAAAGTTATATTACTAAATATAAACATTTACCCGATGTGCCTACTGCAAATGAAATAAGTGCTGAGGAGTTAGGTTTAGATTTAGGGAAAATGCAAAGTTTACAAATGGAAAAGATAGAAGAAATTTATTTGCATTTAATTAATCTAAACAAAAGATTGAAAGATTTAGAGAAAGAGAATTTAGAGTTGAAAAAACAGCTTAAAACAAATTGACTAGATGCGATTAAAGTTTTATAATATTTTTTCATGTGTCGTATTAGTAATTGTTTTAAGCAGCTGCATCAAGCAAAACACTGAAACAATTTATAAGTTAAATGCGCCAATTGTTCAACATTATACCTTGAACATATCAGCAAACCATAATTACCGAAAAATTGGTTTTAAGTATAATGAGATAATACTAGCAACTGATACCAATACTTTTTATAATAATATTGATAAAACCCGTGGCGATATTCAAAATTTCGAATTGGATTTTGACAATCACTCCTATATTTATTTAAACTCTACAGTGAGGCAAAAAGGTTGGCGCAACATATCTGTATTAAATTGTAATTTAATTGATAATGGGGATAGTTATGAGTTGAAATTATTTGTTGATACAAAGCGCACGAGTAACAAAACTTGTATTCAATTATTTAATTTTTTAAAGTGTAATAAATTACAGAGTAAACCAATCACATTAAACATTGTTTACGATTATCAAATTTTTAGAAATTAAAATGTATATAAACATCAAAAACATCAAAAAAATAATCACCCAATTAAATGTAGGTTTTGTTTTCGTTTTATTTATTGGTTGTAAAAAACAATCTAATAATCAAAGTTTTGAGAGCCCAATTATACAAACTTTTCCCAATACAAGTGTAAATGTCAACCCAATTGGCACAATAATTATTGGGGAAAGCCCACTCTTATTTAATGATTTAAATTTAATTAAGAATAGTTTATTAATCGATAAAAGTATTAATTTAAATGATTATTCATATATTTTTGTTTCAGCTCTCCCGAATAATACCCCTGATAGAGAATTTAAAACAAGTTTTAAGTTAGTTGACTTAGGCCAAAGTTATGAGCTACAATTAAATTATTTTTGTATAAAAGGGATTGGTAAAAAAAAGGCTTATTCAATTCAAAGACTTTTGGAAGTAGAAAAATTACAAAGAAGGCCAATCCAAATTAAATATATTAATAACTGTTAATATTTTTACGATGTTGTTAATGAGACAAGTTGTATTAAAATCTTTTCTTATACTAGCCTTAATAGTTATCGTTAGTAATTTTACCAGTTGCTATAAAAAGAGTAAGTGCTCGGCACAATTTGAAACATTTGATGCTCCAATAATTGAAATTCTGGATGGGGGCTATTCAGTATATACGAGTTTGGAAGGTGTTCTAATTTTTAACGATTCAATAAGTTTTAATGATAATTTTATACTTAATAGTGATGTTTCAAAAATTGATTTTAGAACTAAATCAGTTGTTTTTCTAAATATTCCAATGCTTAAATTAAAAAAAAGATACATCGATAATTTTCATTATCAAATTAAGGAGGAGTTGAATGGATACAAATTGTTAATTAATTTATGTACGCAACGCGATGTTAAAATTCCTGGTTATGGTCTAAAGAAGAATCTTGATAGAAAAAGCACTTTATTAATTTTAAATAAAGTCAATAACAAACCAATATCCTATGAAATTATTAAAGATTTTTAGAATTTTAGTTTTTTCTAATTTGTTTATCTTAATCACAAAAGCTCAAAACTGCATTAATCCAATTAGTGTTTATTCGTGCTTAAACAATTATAACGTTTCTGCATCTTGTAACAATAACGTATTCTGCGACCCGGCAAATCTACCAACAGATGTTTATACAAATATAAGTAGAGCAGTGGTTAAGATTGTTAATTCAGATGGAGCACAGGGATCAGGAACTCTTCTACGCCAAGCATTTTCAAATAATGATGATAATCAACAAGAAAATATTATAATTACAGCTAGACACGTTATTAGACAGGGCAACGCTGGGTTTGGGCCTCTTACCGATCTTTCAAAAATGGTTTTTATATTTAATTATTCATCGAATGGATGTTCAAATAATGACCAAGTAACTTGTAAATCTTGTCGCTACGTTGTAAAAGGTGCTACACTTATAGACGAAAGTTTAGTACATGATATTGCTGTATTAAGAATTAATAATCCTATTCCGCCGCACTACAAACCTTTTTATAGTGGATGGACAGCCAATCCTGTTGGTGTAACCGCCTTATTCTTTAATATACATCATCCGCAGGGTGATATTAAAAAAATAAGTTCTGCAAATGGTTTATTAACAGGTGGGGCTTTACCTTTTCCAACAAGGTATAACATTAATTGGAATGACGGCGCATCTGAACAGGGTTCATCTGGTTCAGGTTTATGGAATTTTAATAGACGTATCGTTGGTGTTTTGTCAGGAAATTTAGGTGGAGCTAACTGTAACGGTATTCCAAACGCCAACTTTGGCAAATTCAGAAATTTTTGGCTTGGCAACAGTGTTACAAGAAATAAGCTAAATCCTAACAATCAGTTTGGTTTAGTAGGTTCTCCTGGCGGGGAAATAGAATGTTACTCCGGTGATTTATTTTTGGATGGTGATTATTGGCCGGCACAAGATTACCAGCCAAACAACCAAATTAAATTAAAATGTGTTGGCAATATGTTTTTGGCACACAGTAACAAACCTTTAACAGTTAAAACCAATGCTGAGTTTGTTTTTGAGGCAGGTGGGCAAATAGTTACTTTGTTGCCCGGCTTTACTGCTGAGGCTGGCAGTAATGTATCAATCAATTCAAATGTGGTTTGTAGCGCAGCTCGAACTAATACAGAGCCCTACGATATTGATACTAGTATTGTGGCACAATATATTGATGATAAGGACCTGCGGGCACTTGAAGAAAGTGTTTATTTGAATGGAATTAAAAACTATAAAGAAAATTTTAGTATTGAGATTTACCCTAATCCTACAAAAAATAAATTTACAATAACCAGTAATTCAATTATCAAAACCATCAACGTTGTAGACGCTCTTGGACGGGATGTGTCATTTAAAAACGATGGTAATACAATTGATATATCTGATTTAAGCCCGGGGGTTTATTTTGTGATTACAAAATTTAATGATTTCAATTATACAAATAAAATTGTTTTACAAAAATAGCATTATTTTATAAGCACCAACTCATCACAAAATCTTCCATTAAATACCCGTTGCCAATATCAAAGTCTTTTACCTCCGTAATTTTGAATCCATTTTTAAAATAAAAATTAATGGATTTGTAATTTTTTCTGTTGACGGTTAAGGTCATTTTTTCCGGCTTTAGCGCTGCTAAAAGTAAATCAAAGGCTTTGCTTCCAATGCCTTTGGCAGCAATATGTTGTAAAACATAAAATTTATTTAAATGCCAGTCCTCTCCTGTTGTATTATTGACTGAAATAAAACCCACATTTTGCCCGTCCCAATTAACAAAGTAAAATACATGTTGTAATTCCGTTAACTGTTGTTGCAAACTTTTAGCACTGTACATTTTTTCCAGCATGTAATTAATTTGTTCCAAAGTAATAATATCCGGATAGTGCTGATGCCAAATGACTTTGGCTAATGCCGTAATTTCCGAAACATCATTTAATGTTGCTTTAACTAAGTTGACTTGTTGCATTTTTGTTAATTTTGCGTAATGCCTAAATTAAGCAATAGAATTAATATAGAAAACCGCCGTGCCAAGTTTGATTACGAGTTTATTGAGCGCTTAACCGCCGGCCTTGTTTTGAAAGGCACCGAAATTAAGTCTATTCGAGAAGGTAAGGCCGGCCTGGCCGACAGCTATTGCTTTTTTGTGAATAACGAATTATTTATAAAAAACATGCATATTACCGAGTATTCGGAAGCTTCCTTTTACAACCACACACCTTTGCGCGAACGTAAATTATTACTCACCAAAACTGAAATTAATAAATTACATAAAAAAGTAAAGGACAGTGGTCTCACTATCATCCCAATTAAGTTATTTATCAACGATAAGGGATTTGCCAAATTAGAAATTGCATTGGCGCGTGGCAAAAAGCAATTTGATAAACGTGAGGATATTAAAAAGAGAGATGTGGAGCGAGAGACTAATCGAAAATTTTAATCTAATAGTTTATAATTTTTATTCTCTCCAATTCGCCAACCAGTTAACTTTTCAATAAAAAATAACAATTTGTATTTTAAATTGGTTTTAACTAAACTAGGCTGGTAGTTGAAGTTCCAATTGGCATTTGTTACCCTTTCTTTAAACACCGCTGGATGCGTTCCTTTGTATTCCTCAAGTAAATCTATGTTATTGTAGTCAAATTCCTCTGCGGCTTTGATGTTGTTTTTAACCCAGGCATCGTCATGCCACATTTTATGGAAATTTTCTTGTTTCGCTTGTTGAGCTTTTGGTGGTTTTACCCAACCGTAATGATAAATGCTGGCGCCTGTTTTTTTGACATTAAGTTTTTGGTTATTCTCAAATCTGAATCCTTGAGCATCTTTATATGAACGTATTTTTTTGTTGTTACGAATAATACGTATTTCGTTTGCATACCAACGTCTGCCTATACCAATGTATTTATAATGCCCATAAAAGTGTTTATACTCAAACAAAAGTCCATCCACCTCTTTAACTTTTAAATTAGCAAGCATTGATTTCTTAATTGTTTCAAGGTCTTGTTCATGCACACATTCATCACTTTGAATATAAAAACACCAATCATATTCAGCCGGTATAGCATCAAACACTTTGTTAGTTTCATTTGATAAAACTAATCCACCAACTCTTAGCGTATCGTCCCATAAAGTATCTAGTATTCTAATTTTATCCGAATTAATTTTTTCAATGAGTTTTCTTGTATCGTCTTCACTTTGTCCAACTCCAACATAAAAAGCATCACAAATTGGAAGAATAGAGGTAATGGCCTCAACAACGGGGTAATCGTACTTTAAAGCATTTCGTATAATTGTGAATCCTGCAACTTTCATAAACTTAAAACGGATAACCAATACCAAAGTTAGCAACTATATTGTTATATGGTTTTTTATTAAGGGTCCATCTGTCACCCTCCTGATATTTTGGATCTTTAAGTGGTGTGGCTAAATCTAATCTTAAAACAAAAAAGTTTAAATCCCACCTCAGCCCAAGTCCTGCTCCAATCGCAATTTGTTTCCAAAACTCGTCTACTTTAAATTCGCCATTTGGTTTATCTGCCGTTTTTGTTAATCGCCAAATATTACCTGCGTCGGCAAATAAAGCGCCGTTAAACGAATTAATAATGTGAAAGCGATATTCCATATTACCCTCTAATAAAATATCTCCAATTTTATCAAATCTTGCAGAACTTGAACTTGGGTCGTATCCTCCCGGACCCAAAGTTCTGGCCCTCCACGCTCTATTGCTATTTGGACCTCCAGAGAAAAAACTTTCTTCATATGGTAGCACACTGAGATTTTTTAGTGGCTTTCCAATTCCTCCTGCCAACCTATATACAATTCTGCTTTTTTTACGAATTGGTACATAAAGTCTGTAATCAGCATCAACTTTTAAGAACTGAGCAAATGGAATTCCGAAAATCAAATATCTATCAAGCGTGTCTTTCTCTCTATTATTGTATGTGAATACAGAGCGTAAAATATTACCAGCACTGGAGATGCCAACTTTAAAATATATTGACGGTTTGGTGCTTTTATTAGGGTCAGCATTTGAAGTGAAATCTACAATGTATTTTGTGGATGTTGTGATATGATCTTGAAACGAGTTAACCAAAAAAGCATCATTTAAACGATTAAGGCTAACTTTAAATGAATCACTTAATGCAGCTCTAACTAATAGTATTTCAAGTGGAATTAAGTTGTGACGGAGTTGATTTTTGTTAGATTTAAAACTAAAACCATAATCAACTGTGTTAATCACTCTTGCAAACTCGCTTCGGGCTTGGTAATTTAAAGATGTTTTTAAGAATGTGCGCGGCGACATTTCTTTTTTGAATGGCAAAAGTGAAAATGGAAAAAATGCTCTTGGTACTGAAAAATCAAACTCCGGACCAAATTGAACAGTATTAAATGCACCTTGTAATTTTCTCAGATCTGACACATCATCTATAGAATTTACAATAGGTGAGGAATTATTACTAAGTTGGCTTTGAGCCGAAATTGCCGCTTGTAATTTTAGCTCTAAAAGCTCACCTCCCCTGAAAGTATTTCTGTTTTGAAAAAGGATAGCTCCATTAATGCCTAGATTGCCTGAAGTGTTGGTGCCTTCAGTTTCTGCGGTAATCGATTGCTTAATTAAAGGATTACAAATTATATAGCAATCTAATTTATTTGAATAATTGCTGCTTTTAAAAAATTGTATAGAAACGTTTTTAAAAATTCCCAAACCAATTAATTGTCTGTATGTAATTTCAGCTGTGTCCTTTCTGAAAAGTTGACCTTTATACAAGTCAACGTAATTAGCTATCAACACTTTCCTATAAGGTAATTTGGAATTAGATAAATAAACTAAGCTTCTATTTTTAACACGAATAGTGTCTTTAAAATTAGCATCTCTAACCTTGCCAATAATTTGTTCTGTTATGATGTAAATGTTATCAATTTTATATTGCGTGTGATTAACAAGTACAAGCGAATCGTTGGAGTTACTATAAGGTTTTGAAAATTTTTTAAGTAAAACGTTAATGTTAACACTCTGTTTTGCCAAATTTGAATCCACGTCAAATGAAATGTAAGCATTATCAAAGGAGTAATAGCCATTGTTTAAACAAAAATTACTTATACGTTGTCTTTCAGTCGCCAGAATTTCGCTATCATAGTTGTCACCTCGTTTTATTAACGTATTTAAGGTGTCGTTTAAAATTAGTCGACCTAATTTCTCATCTAACATCGTATAGGTGATGGCATTTATTTTATATGGTTTTTTTGAGTTAATAACATATTTAACGGTTGCCTTTCGGGTTCTCTTATCTACTTCAATAGTGTCCGTAACTTTATTATTAAAAAAGCCCTTGCTGAATAAATACATCTGAATTTGAAGTCTTGTTTGTTCAGTTAAGCTTGAATCTAAAACAACAGCTGGTTCACCGATACCTCTTATGTTTTCAACTGTTGTTGGGCTATCTTTATCTTTTAGTTTAGGGCTTTTTGGCTTTTTGGCTTTAGCCAATCTTTTAATGTTCAGTTCTTCAGTTTTTCTGCTTCTTTCAATATTTATTTTATCGTATTTTGCATTTCGTTCTTCTTTTTTGCGCTGTATTTTTTCATCATCAAATAAATTAAACCACCAAACATAAAAATGAATTTTACCAAGGAATTTTCTATTTGGTTTCTGTCTCACAAATGCTTCAATATCTTCAGATTTTAATTTAGTTTCCTTAACGTTTTCAATTTTATTTTTGTTCACCAAATACTCACCCTGTTTAAGTTTTTTAGTTGGACTACAGGAAACTTGAATCAAAATAAATAAAGCGCAATATAATTTTAGAATATTTAGGTTTATTTTTGACACGGAATAATTTACTAAATTAGTCTTTAATATGATTAGTAAAAATCAAATCGGGTTTATACAAAGTTTGCATCTAAAAAAGTACAGAGATACACATCAACTTTTTATAGCCGAAGGTATAAAAACGGTTCTTGAACTTGTGAATACTGTGCCTCAAGTTATTAACGAAGTGTTTGCTGAAAAAGATTTTCTAAATGCAAATACAGAATTAATAAATAGCAAAAAAATTAAAATAACCTTAGTTAGTGATTCTGATTTAAAAAGAATCAGTTTACAAACTTCACCTAATAAAGTTTTAGCTGTTTGTCATTATTTTGATTATGAACAAACCTTAATAGATTTTAATAAACACTTTACTCTTTTTTTAGATGATATTCGGGATCCTGGGAATTTTGGAACAATAATTCGTCTTGCCAATTGGTATGGTATTTCGCAAATATTTGCCTCCCCTAATTCGTGCGATTTTTATAACCCAAAAGTCATACAATCAACAATGGGGGCTTTTATAAGAGTTAAATGTAATTATGTTGAGTTATCAGAGCTAACAAGGCGTGCAGTTATTCCTAAAATTTATGGCGCAGTACTAAGTGGTAAACCAATCTATACTGAGAAACTTGAAACTGGTTTAATTGTTATTGGGAACGAGGCTAATGGCATTCAATCAAAGAATTTGTCATTTATAAACAATCCGATAACAATTCCGGCTGCTGCCCAAAACGGCACTGAATCATTAAATGCAGCTATAGCCACTGGAATAATCGTTTCGGAATTTTACAGACAATTAAATTTTAAAAATCAACTTTAACATAAAACAAAGGTAAAAAACCAAGTTGATAATTTTTAATTAACGGATCTGCCTGTAAGTTGGCTGGATCTGGGGCATAGCTCAAAGCCAAAACGTTTTTAGTATTTAGAATATTTACTAAATCCAATGCAATTTCTGTAGAAACTTTTTTGCCGTTTATTTTATAAGACAATCTAAAATCAATTCTGTTATATGGATCAAACCTTAAAGTGTTAACCTTATCATCTTGGGCAACAACATCCATGATTGCATTACTTGCAGCAATATTAACCGGCGAATAGCGTCTTCCCCCTCCATAAGTTGCTTTCAATCCAAAGCTGATGCTGTTCTTCTTCTGTTTACCAACATTGTATTCCAATCCGCCAAGCACATTAAAAATATAATTACCATTAAAATCTGTATTTGCGATTAAGCCATTACTACCTATGTACTTGCTTTCAAATAAGCTTCCGCTAAACATATAAAAGAAATGGTTATGATAAAGTTTTTCAAGCGTTAATTCAATACCGTAATTATAGCCTGTGCCGTTATTATTCATGCTATAAATTGGGAAAAATCGGTTAAACGTTGCACCTCTGTTTAACATACTTACACTTGATTTTACCTCATACACCGGTACATCCCAGAGGTATTGATAATATAATTCTGTTTTGAGTTTAAAGTAAGTACTCAAATAATAGTCATAACCAAGCACAACGTGGTGGCTTTTTGTGAAATCTAAATTTTTATTGCTTAGCTCTCGATTAACATTTGGCAATAAGGTGTTGTTTCTTACAATGCTATCTGGTACCGCAAAATATAAATAGGTTTGTTGCATTTGGCTGTGTAAGCCATAAGCTAAACTTAATACCTGCTTGTTTGACAATTGGTATCTTAAGGAAGCTCTTGGTTCAATACTATATCGATTGTTTAACGTTAAGAATTGTGAGAAAATTCCTCCGTTAAAACTTAATTTTTCATTGAATTTATGTACCAAAGTTAAATAGGGTTGAATTAAATAAAAATTAATTGTTGTATTAATTCTATTTTTAAAAGGTTTGTTATTAATTGCAGCTGCAATTGTGTCAAAAACGGAATTAATCTTCACATCGTCATAAAACTTTACATCAATTCTGTTTAACAAGAAGCCTATTTTGTAACTGGTTTTAGCATTGCGTTTGCTTTTTAAATACCAACTTAATGTAGATTTGCCTTCATAAAAATCATAATTCAAAATTTTTGGCAGTGTATCTTTTGGTAAAAAGTCTTTGTTTCTTAAAACTAAATAATGCTGAACATCCAATGTTTGAACGCCATAAGCCAAACTGGTTTTCATTATGGTTCGTGAGTTAAACGCATACGTATGATTTAAAATACCAACACCCATGTTGGAGGAGAAGTACTGGTCTTTATTCAAATCGCCGTATAATTCAGTAGGTCGTTTGGTTTGTTTACTTAAAATAATTTTGATGTCGCTTAAGCCACCAATACTGTTAAAGCTAAATACTCCTGCTTTTTTGGTTGGAAAATTCAAACGCATACCAAAGTCTTGATAACCAGGAACCGCACTTGTTCCAATATTGAAATTAACGGCAGAAAATAGTTTTAACGTGGAGTAACGATAAGTTAGTAAATAGGTTGCCCCACTTTTTCTACTTAATGGGCCTTCCAGCGCTAGTTCAGTACCTAAAAAACCGAATTGAAAAGTTCGTTCATGCTTTTCATTATTACCATTTCTTAATTTTAAATCGAAAACACCTCCAATAGCATTGCCATAATTAGAGGGAAATGCACCGGTATAAAACTCTGAGTTGGCTAGGTATTTATTATTGATAATACTTTGAGGCCCACCTGCAGATCCGGCTACAGCAAAGTGATTTGGGTTTGGAATATCAATTTCTTCCATGCGCCATAATAATCCAGCCGGACTATTGCCCCTAATAACAATGTCATTTCGGCTATCATTAGTTCCTTGTATGCCGGCAAAATTGCTCGCCATTCTGGCGGGGTCTTGCCTTCCACCAGGGTATCTTTCCGTTTCCTCAATACTAAACAATTTCATGCTTGATTGCTTCATTGTGTTAACTATGTCTGTATCCTTTCTGGCATTTACAACAATTTCATCAATTGAAACAATGCTTTCTTCCAACTCCATGTTTAGCAAAACTTCCTTTCCTGAGGTTACAATAATGTCGTTTACAGGGATTGATTGATAGCCGGTATATATAAAAATAAAAGATTGCCTACCAACAGGAACATTCAGTAACTTATAATTGCCATTGTTGTCAGCAACGCAGTTAAGTTGAGTTGTTTTTGATCTTAGTTGAACAATTGCACCCGGTAATCCTATTCCGGTAAACTTATCAGTAATTTTTCCCTTAACTGTTTGAGTGATTTGCCCAAAAAAATAACTTGTCAGCAAAAACAATAGAATAAAAATCAAACATTTCTTCATGGGAATAATACCTAAAATAAATTTTTGAAAGCAAGTTTAATCAATTATTGATTATTTGAGTTCAAATAATCAATAAATTAATTAATTAATTCAGCAAGTTTCACATATAGTTGGGCAATTAAAAAAAAGCAAATAATATTAGATAAAACATAAAAAAAATAAGACGAAACGAAATCATTATAAACAGCTTATTTAGAATGAATATAAATTAGATAAAGTGTGAAAAATATTTAATTTTTAAGGTAGGTATTTTCCATATTCTGTTAATTTTGCCTCCGTTTAATGTCATTATTTTGTCATTAAACCATTAAAAAGACGTTATTTTCTACATTTTTATGAAAAAATACATATCGCGTAATTCAGTAAGAACCTTGGTAGCAGCAATTTTTACGGTTTTTGCTTTTACAAATTCCCTTAATGCACAAGATGCAGCCAATGGCGCTAAAATTTACAAACAAAACTGTGCGGTTTGTCACGCTTCACATACCGACCAAAAATTAACGGGTCCGGGCTTGAAAGGTGTTTTTGACCGCGTGCCAAAGCCAGCTGATGCTTGGTTAACCAAATGGATTATTAATAATGAAAAGGTTATTAAAAGCGGTGATCCTTATGCCAACAAAATTTATAATGATTTTGGTAAGGCTGCCATGACCGTTTTTGAAGGTCAAATTGATGAAAAAGGAGTGGCAGATATTTTGGCATTTTTAAAAGGACCTGATCCTGCTGCCAGTGCTGCTAAAACGCCAGTTGGCGGTGGTGCAGATTCTACAGGTGATAACAAAGAAAAACCAAGCAGCATCGAACCAATTTATTTGATTTTAGGCGTAATTGTTATCCTAGCCATTTTAATTGGTGCTTTCCGTTCAGTTAGAATTTCTCTTCAAAACACAGCAAATCGTGCCGCAGGTGAAGCCGAGCAAGAAGAAGTTACTTTTGGTGAAGAAGCGCGTCGTTGGGCATCAAAAAATTCCAGATTAGTTGGTGTTATAGTAATTATTTTAGTGGGTGCAGGAGTTAAATCTTGCTGGAATGCTTGTTACAATATTGGCGTTTATTACGATTGGAAAACTCAAAAAGGTTACAAGCCTGAACAACCAATAAAATTCTCTCACAAACTCCATGCTGGTGAAAACGAGATCGCTTGTCAGTATTGCCACAGTTCAGTAGAAAAATCTCGTCATGCCGGCATTCCATCGGTTAATATTTGTATGAATTGCCATAAGTCAATTCAAAAGGGACCTCAATATGGTGAAACTGAGATTGCAAAAATTTATGCTGCAAATGGGTTCAATCCAAAAACGGGGGTATACGAAAACAAAGAAACAAATCCAATCAAATGGATTAAAGTACACAATTTACCTGATCACGTATACTTTAATCACTCGCAACACGTAGTAGTTGGAAAAGTTGAGTGTGCAACCTGTCATGGAAACTTAAAAGAAATGACTGTTGCTGAGCAAAAAACGCCATTAACAATGAAATGGTGTATTGAGTGTCACCGTAAAACAGAAGTTTCGATGGAGGGTAATGCTTATTACGATAGATTGCATAAGGCTTTAAAAGCAAAATACAAAGGACAGTATGATGTTAAATTTACTGTTGATAAGATTGGTGGTTTAGAATGTGCTAAATGTCACTATTAATGCCGTTAAATTAGAAGTTAAGAATTAGAAATTAAAAATTAATTGATGTCTATGTCAAAAAAATACTGGAAAGGACTATCGGAACTACACAATAGTCCGGAGTTTCAAGAGCAAGCAAAAAATGAGTTTGCTCAACCGCTTCCAATGGATGAATTTTTAAGCAGCGATGAGTCTGAAAAATCAGGTACTTCACGTCGTGATTTCTTAAAAGTAATGGGTTTTAGTACAGCAGCTGTTGCTTTAGCAGCTTGTGAAACACCTGTTAATCGTTCTATACCATACTTAGTTAAGCCAGAAGAAGTAACACCTGGTGTTGCAAACTTTTATGCCTCAACTTTTTATGATGGTCATGATTATTCATCAATTTTAGTAAAAACTCGTGAAGGACGTCCAATTAAAATTGAAGGGAATGATTCTTCTAAAGTTACTCATGGTGGTACTACAGCACGTGTTCAGGCTTCGATACTCGGATTATATGATGGTGCTCGCTTAAGAGGCCCTGTATTGAAGGGACAAGATGATGGTTGGAAAAACGTTGACGCTGCTGCTGCTAAAGCATTAGCAAGTGGCGAAATTCGTTTGTTAACCTCTACAATTATTTCTCCTTCAACTAAAGCTGTAATTGCTGAATTTAAAGCTAAATATCCTACAGCTAAGCATGTAACTTATGATGCTATTTCATACAATGCTTTAACAATAGCCAATAAAAATGTTTGGGGTAAATCCGTTGTTTCTTCTTATGATTTCAGTAAGGCTAAAACAATTGTCGGTGTTGCTTGCGACTTTTTAGGAAATTGGTTAAACCCTGCTGAATTTGCAAAACAATTTGCAAAAGGCCGTAAAGTTACCAAAGAAAATAGCGAAATGAGCAAACATTATCATTTCGAATCTAATTTATCTTTAACTGGAGCCAACGCTGATGAGCGCTATATGGTTAAAGGAAGTGAATTAGGTGCTGTAGTTGTTGCTTTATTTAATGAAGTTGCCGATGCAACCGGAAATGCAAAAGCCGGTTCTGACGGAAAAATTTCTAACCCTGAAGCAACTAAGGCAATTAAGAAAGCAGCTGATGAATTAGTTAAGCATAAAGGGCAATCAATTGTTGTTTCAGGTTTAAATGATGAAGGTGTTCAAACTTTAGTTAATGGCATTAATAAGATGCTGGATAATTATGGTAAAACTGTTGATGTAGAAAATCATTTTAATTTCAAACAAGGTAACGACAAAGAATTTGCAGACTTAGTTGCTGAAATGGCAGCTGGTAAAGTAAGTGTATTACTAACTTACGCTTGTAATCCTGTATATACTGCTCCATCAACACTTAAATTTGCCGAAGCATACAAAAAAGTTGGTACAAAAATTTCGTTTGCAAGTGTATTAGATGAGACAGCTATTATGGCAGATATAGTTTGCCCGGATAGCCATTGGTTAGAATCATGGAATGATGCTAACCCTAAGCGAGGACATTATTCATTACAACAACCAACAATCAATCCAATATTTGCTGCGCCTCGTCACGAAGGAACTCGTCAGTTTCAAGATTCACTTTTAAAATGGAGTGGCGTTAAAACTGATTACTTGAGCTATTTACAAGGTGTTTGGAATAACCGTATTTTTCCTAACCAAGGAAATTATTCTGATTTTGGTACTTTTTGGGCAAACGCATTGCATGATGGTGTAGTAAAAACGTATGTGCATAAGGATGTGCCTGTGGTTTCAGAAATCATGGCTAAAGATTCTACAGGTAAGCCGATTTTAGCCGGCATTGCCAACATTATTAATGAGGTGGTTGGAGACACAGTTGTTAAGACTGAAACTACGCCTAAAGCTGTTGTAGCAGCACCGGTTGAAACTTTACCTACACCTGATTATAACAAGGCTGCCTCCATGGCAACTGCTATTAAAGGTGGTGCATTTGATTTAATCGTTTATGAAAAAATTGGATTAGGAAATGGTAACCAGTCTAACAACCCATGGTTGATGGAATTACCGGATCCTATTTCAAAAGTGACTTGGGATAATTACTTTACAATGAGTCCTATTGATGTTAAGGCAATGGGCTTAAATGAAATGTTGCGTCAGGATATTGAAGGTTCAGTTATTGATGTAACTGTAAACGGAACTAAAATTACTGCACCAGTATTTCCTCAACCTGGACAAGCTCCAGGTACTATTGGATTAGCTCTTGGCTATGGACGATCAGCTGAAACTTTAAAAGTAGCCAATGGAGTTGGTGTAAATGCATTCCCTTTATTAGGAATGGTAAACGATACTATTCAATCTGTAATTGGTAATGTTACTATTGCGAAAGCAGATGGTACACACGAATTTGCTGCAACGCAAATTCAGCATACAATTATGGGTCGTGAGGAATATTTATTAAGAGAAGTTTCTTTACCTGAGTTCAAATCTTTAGATAAAGAAGCTTGGAATCCATCAGCCATGTTACCTGTACATGGTGGTGGTAAAAAACATGTTAGTGAAATCGATTTATATGGAGCGCACGAGAGGTTAGGTCACAAGTGGGGCTTAACAATTGATATGAGTACTTGTATTGGTTGTTCTGCATGTGTGGTTGCTTGTACCTCTGAAAATAACGTTCACGTTGTTGGTAAAGAAGAAGTGCGTAAAACTCGCGACATGTTCTGGTTAAGAATTGACCGTTATTATAGTTCTGACACTACAAAACACTCTGCTGATGCTCACGGCTTAATGGAAACTAAGCAGATGTACATTGACATGGAAAATCCTTCAGCTAATCCTAAGGTAACTTTCCAACCTTTAATGTGTCAACATTGTAACCATGCGCCTTGTGAAAACGTTTGTCCGGTATTGGCAACTTCGCATAGCACAGAAGGTTTAAATATGATGACCTATAACCGTTGTATTGGAACTCGTTATTGTGCTAACAACTGCCCTTTCAAAGTTCGTCGTTTTAACTGGTTCAATTACATTACTAACGATATGTTTGGC
>Ga0208855_1000092_pt1 | contig 26562 bp, 39 predicted proteins | sample LakMenEpi17May12_FD_150708 | JGI IMG/M metagenome (GOLD analysis project Ga0208855, IMG submission 150708) | Freshwater microbial communities from Lake Mendota, WI - 17MAY2012 deep hole epilimnion (SPAdes) | ecosystem: Environmental > Aquatic > Freshwater > Lentic | place: Lake Mendota, Madison...
GGGTAAGCGATATGGTGAGACAAGATACGCACCAACTCAGGCTCCTCCCGCCGAATGGGCAAAAGATTTTACATATGTTGTGCTTAAAAAGGCGGGAAAGAGTGGATTAGACCAAACCGCATTAGACAGGATGAATTGGTTTATGAGTTTACTTGCACCATTTGGAAGCAAGGATGATATGTCTAAAATGGCTAATGCAATGTATCCAGAAACGGGAAAATCTTAAAGTAAACTCTTGAACATAGTAATTAATGGAGTAAACTAGCACCATGCAAAATCCAATCAATCTACACGATTTGCTCGTTTCAAACAGTAAACTTGTTCGTGAAAAGAAAGAACTAATTCGTTTAGTCAGACTTCTGAATACAACTCTGAATCAGATGTCTGATGTTGCAGGTTCATACAGCAAACAGGTTTCTGATGAAGCGGAAAAATATAAGACTTTGCCCAAAGGATTCTTAGTCAATTTACTAAAGAACAGAAGTTCTTTTGAACAAGTTATGGCAGCGACGAAAGAAACTGCCAAGACGGTTGAGAAGAGTGTATCTGAGACATCAGGTGACATAGATGATAATGTCATGGGAAATGCATATTTCGATTCTCTCATTGAAGAGATGAATAGAATTAAGAATAATTCCATCAAAAATAATTACATGAATCAGTTGTGGTTTGAGGGTTATATGGGATCTGATGGAAAGTGGAAGTTCAAGAAAATCGATAAGAACAATCCAAAATATAATAACAATATCTTCGGTAATAATTTACAAGACTACTTAAATGATCAGATCAATAAACTGTTCAATGATATGAACAATGATTCTGATGATTATAATATTCCTCCAGAGGAGAATGTTTGATGGACAGTTGCAGAACATACATGTTGAATGAGGCATCTTTAATTCGCCTCTATCAACACACGGTAGAGAGAAATATCGGAATAATTACCGCTTACCGTGGTAGATATCCTACTAGTGAAAACAAGAGAAGAAATTCTGTTTTGCAGGCTGATATACGGGCAGCAGGATTTGGTTTTTATCGTGTTGAGGGCCATTACATTGAGGGATACGGTTCAGATGTCTCTAAGGATGTAAAGGAACAATGTTTTCTTGTTATCGGTGACAAGGGTAATGATGATGGAAAATTGAAGGGATTCATGAAGAAGTGGGGGGCGAAATATAATCAAGACTCAATTTTCTATAAGTCATTCGATGAAAAAGCGGTTCTTATTGGAACTCAATCTAAAGACGAAGATGGGAATCCCGTGGAGTTTCCCGGTCTTGGAAAGGAAGTTTCAGTGGGCGTTTATAAGCCTATGAAGATGGGTCAATTCTATAGTAGGATGAAGGGTAAGCCTTTCGTATTTGAATCTTATGGTATCCCCAAAACTTGGATCGAAATGTATGCAGAATATCTTCAACATAAGGTAGAAGATACTTGACATCAACATCATTTGGCATTATACTATAAGCATGAACCAAGAAACCCTATCTCAACAAGAAATCGATGAGTTGCATACGAGTGTGACTCTTCTTCGCAACGCTCTACAACAGCACATCTGTATGGTCACCTTTACGAAGTCTGATGGTACTGAGCGCACTATGTACTGCACTCTTCGTAATGATAGTCTCCCAAGCCGCACCATCGAAGAGGCGGCAGAATCCTACAAGAGGCAAAAGGAGCAGAGACCCCGACCATTCACCAACATCTCAGTTTGGGATTTGGAGAACAATGCATGGCGGTCTTTTAACATCGACAAGGTTGACTCATTCGTTGTCGGAGTTGAGTTCCCACCGAACAAACCTGAGCATAACTGAAACTAACCTGTCTCCGTAACTCAGTTGGATAGAGTAACTGCCTTCTAAGCAGTAAGTCATAGGTTCGAATCCTATCGGGGACGCTTTCGCTTCGGTAACTCAGTTGGTAGAGTAGCGGACTTTTAATCCGCAAGTCGTGGGTTCGATCCCCACCCGAAGCATTCGACTTTGTGGCGGAATTGGCATACGCAAAGGTCTTAGAAGCCTTCGGAGTAACATCCTTGTGGGTTCGACTCCCACCAAAGTCATTGAAAGGAAATCGGCTCTGTGGCGGAACAGGCAGACGCAGTGGACTTAAAATCCACAGCCCTAATAAGGCGTGGGGGTTCGATTCCCCCCGGAGTCATTTAAGATCTTACATAATTACTTTCATGGAAAAGTTAGACTGGGAAAAAGAAGATAAGAAAACCTTGATCGCTTTGGTCAAGTTTTCTCTTAATTTCGCTTCCTATGTGAGGGAAATGAATCCTGAACTTTGGAAAAAGGCAGGAGAGTATGCGGCAGACTTCACTAAAGAGGAAGGTGTTGAATTTACACCTAGTGAAGAAGATGAAAATCAATCTTGAATAATTTTTTCTGTATCCCATTGACACAAGAACAAAAGTAGTTACAATTAAACCAACATGGACAAGATCCCAAACGACATTCAAGAAGTTTTGTTAGACTATTTGATCTGTAAGATTCAAGAGATCAGCGAGAGAAAGTTTTACTCTCCTTGGATCAAGGGAATTGAGTTTAAGGTTTGGGATGCAATCAACGATCAAGAAATTTCAAATCTTGTGAGTGCAGATGAAGCAGCATTTCTTCGAACTGCATCAAGGGCTACAAATTCTTGGATTACTTTGGATAGTGGATTAAGCGGTCAAGGTGAAATCGTCGTTATTCCCATTTCTGAATGGAAGAAAAAGTGTCTTACTTAAGGGGGCGAACAGGTATCGACTAGACAAAACATACAAGAACAGCATGCAGGAGATGGTTACTAGGCTCCTTTAAAAATGTGACCAAACAACAACTGCCAATAACAAGAGCAGATTCGTTTACGCAAAGCCCGTTGCTCGTCAGCGTCGCCTTGCTCTCGCCGCCTAAAGATCGGTGAGAAAGAGTTAGATGATCCCGATAATCTAACTCTTAAAATCGGGACTCGCACCAGGGACAAACGGCTTCACTCACATGTGCCGTGTGCGTATGAGAAACAGGTGAGAACCTTGTGAGGAACCCTTAGCCTCACTTGGAATTCTAAAGGGGAAGCATGTAGGTAAAGTGGTTCTTGTAAGGATTGTATTAGCACGGGGGTTCGATTCCCCCCGCCTCCATTCGGGGATCTAGCCATCCCCAATTCAACTCTAACAAAGGAGAAAAAATGGCTAAGAATGAGACTGGTTCGTGTCCGTTGTTTGGTGGTTGTGATAAGTTGTCTTGCCTTCTTTCGAAGGTCGGCATCAATCGTAGCCTTTTGATCACGCTTGGACTTCTTCCGTTCGCATGGAATGGAGTTGTCTTCCTTAAGAATTTCGTTGTCAGCGTTTGGTCGCATCTTTCGACCGGCTTGACCACGGCATTCGGTGGATGATCGAAAAAGTCTCACGACATGTTCCCTCGCAGGGATGCGGGGGGTTTGAGGATGTAACTCAATGGCAGAGTGCTACCCTTCCAAGGTAGATGTTGCGGGTTCGACTCCCGTCATCCTCTTTTTGGGTCGATAGTTCAACGGTAGAACACTGCCTTTGCAAGGCAGGGGTTAGGGGTTCAAATCCCCTTCGATCCACTCAGGAGAGACACTATGAGTTATACAGCAGGACAAGGATACCGTGATGGATACAATGACAGACAGAGTGGATCTAGGAGCCGTTGTCCTTTTGGTTCAGGCACGACAGATGATCCATATTGGAGAGAGTATAAGGCAGGATACGCAGATGCTGACCGTGAGATTCTTGAGGATGCCCGAAGAGGGGTGAAAGAGAAGAATCAATTTTTATCGGAATGAAATTAAGGATGGGTGGCAGAGTGGTCGAATGCGGTAGTCTTGAAAACTACTTTGGAGCAATACTCCAACGGGGGTTCGAATCCCTCCCCATCCGTTTGCGTAGTCAGCGTATAGGTTGCCAGGGTCATCTACTTGCAAGGGGTGATCTGATACAGAGGTGCAAGTCCTCCGCTACGCTTTTGGACAGATGGCAGAGTGGTCTAATGCTGCGGTTTACTAAACCGCCGATGGTTCTTGAAGCCATCCGGGGGTTCGAATCCCTCTCTGTCCGTTTGGTGGCTCGTAGCACAACGGTAGTGCATCCCGCTGTTAACGGGAGGGTTGAAGGTTCGAATCCTTCCGAGCCAGTTGATCTGTGGTGTAAAGGTAGCACAGGAGATTTTGATTCTCCTTGTCTTGGTTCAAATCCAGGCAGATCAGTACGGGGCGTAGCACAGTTTGGTAGTGCGCCTGCTTTGGGAGCAGGAGGTCGCAGGTTCAAATCCTGTCACCCCGATTCTTGACATAGTTAGAGTTGCTGTTATAATTATCACATGAACATTTTTGTACTAGATTCTGTTCCACAAGTAGCCGCACGAAACCTTTGCGACAAACATGTTGTAAAGATGATTGTCGAGAGCGCACAGATGATGTCAACGGCACATCGTGTACTAGACGGAGAACCTACCACCCGTGTAACTAAGACAGGTAGGAATGTTAAGCATTGGGATCACAGTAATCAGATGTTGTGCCTTGCAACGATGATTCATCACCCATGCACACATTGGGTAATGAGTACAAATAAAAATTACCAATGGTTGTATCAGCATGCGTCAGCCATGCTTACGGAATACAATCTTCGGTATAACAAGATCCATGCCATGGAAAAGTTGATTTCTGTTCACCTCAGTAGTTGCCCTAAAAATATTCCACTTGGCGATCTCACACCCTTCGCACAGGCGATGCCTGAAAAGTATCGTTCTGAGGATGCGGTCACCGCCTATCGCAACTACTACCTCGGTGATAAGGCAAGATTTGCCAAGTGGAAGAATGTTCAAGCACCGAATTGGTGGGTAGGGGTAAATTTTGGGAAGTAAGCACAGCGCAGGAAAGGGAGACACCTACCGAAAGGTAGATTATTCCAAATGGTCTAAGAATTGGGATAGTATATTTGGTAAAAAGCGTAAACCTAGGGTCACACGAAAGTCTCGTAAGACGAAGTCATAAATACGAGTATGAACATCATTACGCAACTTTTAACGGTTCAGTCGCAAATTAAAGTGTATCACTGGCAAACTAAGTCTTATGCAGAACATAAGGCTTTAGGTAAGTTGTACGAAATTCTTGACGAACTGACTGATCAATTTATTGAAACTATGTCTGGATCTAAAGGTGGAGTCCCGACCGCAAAGGACAATTTCACCTTCATAGCAGAAAACTACAAATCAAAAGAGAATGTTATCCAATTTCTTGATGAGTTTGTGGTTTATTTGAACCAAGATATACCTCAAATGATAGATCCACAGAAGGATACTGATTTACTTAATATTCGTGATGAGATTCTTGGTGCAGTAAATAGAACAAAGTATCTTCTGAGGCTAAAGTAATTAATGCTTAAATTTCAGCAAATTCATTCGATGGATAATATTATTGGTTATTCGAATCCAAGATCTCTTGCGAAAATGGAGGATGACAAGAAAGATCCATTTTCGGTGTTGGGTAAATTCTTAAGATCGGGGGTTCCCGTTTCAAGAGTGATTGATAGTCCCCCCATTAATAGTAGTACAAAAACTCTGAATGAAATTAACTATATCACCAGAAGAATGAATGATTCTACTGAACAAGAGAAGAAGTTTGCCATTGAAATGGATTCAATAGAAAACCATTACAAATTCTGGGCAGAACAAGCATCAGTTATGACAGGGGAGAACTATTCTAAAGATACGATCTCCAATATTGTTAAAAACACAGATGGGATTCTTTCCTATTTCAAGGTCTACTTTAACCGTGCTAGACCATATCAGATTTCAAATGAATATGGTAAGAAAATAACTATTCTAGTTGCAGATCCTTATACTCCATCCTATCCTTCGGGCCATACTTTTGAAGCATGGTTGATTGCTTTACTTCTTTCGAATAAACACACGGATCACAGAGAAAAATTTGAAAGTATTGCCAATCAAATAGCGGACTCTAGAGTCGTTGCCGGTGTTCACTATCCATCAGATAATATTGCAGGAAAAAGACTAGCAACTTATATCGTAAAAAACAAATTAGTGGAACCCCTCAAATGAAAGACTTTTTAGACTACTTCAAAGAAGATTCTAGTAAAAGACCGACCATCTATTGCGATATGGATGGTGTCCTAGTTGATATAATTGGAGGTATGTCCAAAATTTTAAATATTCCAAATCTATCACAGAAGAATTTTGATAGTATTATCAATCCACTCAAACCTAAAATTGATGAAGATCATCCAGATTTATTTGCTAAACTACCTTGGATGCCGGATGGTAAAACACTTTGGAAATATATCTCAAAGTACAAGGTAGAAATTCTATCAGCACACACAACAACTTGGCAACCGAAATCTAAATCGGGTAAGATAAAGTGGATTGAAAATAACTTGCGTCCCAAGCCTCACTTTTCAAATATAGTTCTTCGCACACAGAAAAAGGACTATGCCAAAACTGATGGCGTTCCCAATATTTTAATTGATGATTGGAGCAAGAACATTAAAGAATGGCAATCTGCTGGTGGTATTGCCATTCAGCATAAGAGCGCAAATCAAACCATTCTTGAACTTAAGAAGTTAGGTCTTTAAGTCTTGACAAACTTTTCGGTGTGGTTATAATTTAACCAAAGCCGAAGTGGATGGAATGGCAGACACGGCGGATTCAAAATCCGCTGCCTTCACGGGCGTGTGGGTTCGACTCCCACCTTCGGCATTCTGCTTCCTTAACTCAGTGGCTAGAGTGCTTCCTTTACACGGAAGAAGTCGTAGGTTCGAATCCTATAGGAAGTATTATGGCAAAGCGTAAACTATGGGCAATCGGTATCATGCACGGTAACGATCTACAGGGACACTTGGTTGAGAGATCGAACATCGTGGCGGTCTACGAGACCGAGGAAGCGGCCAAAAAGGAGGCCAAGTGGCTCAACGAATTCCATCGAAAGTCATCGTCCAAGACGATTTATGAGCCTGTACGGTGGAAGGATGATGGGAGTGAAACTTCTATTCAGTCTAAGGACGAAAAGATAATTAACTATTCGAAAATGGACGAGGGACTGACTGCTTTGTTTGAGGATTAAATCGTCATAAATAATCAACATGAACAACCCATTCAAAAACACTAGTAAAGAAATGATTGATGCTATTAACAATGTCATTAATGAACAAACCAATTCTAAGGTTTTTAACATTGGCGGCAAAGTAGCGCAGACTATAGACTTCAGTTCATCTGTAGATGATCCTGAAATTTATATCAAAGGGCTTGGTGTGTACAGACTGTCACTAATTAAGAAAATGATCAAACAAGATCTTGTTCGTTTTACGGACATGGTAGGAGACAAACCTTCGAAAGACATGCTGGTCATGCTGACTGATGTTGAAGGTCGTAGATCCAGTATTTACTTTGCATACAGACTTAATGGACTCGCTGAGGTAGAAGAGTTTATGAATAGACCTACGATCAAGAGAAAGATAACTCTTCTGAAGAAGAATAGCGGTGGCTAAACAAATCAGAAACATTGCAAGGGTTAAGTTCTGTCAGTCTGATGATTGTTCTCCGAGTGACGATCACAGGGCAGAAGTTTCCATGCACCTTGGTAAAAACGGTAAATCTAAATTACCAGGATTTGATCACCTAAACAATCTAGTTTCTCTGATGAAGGAATCGAATGTATGGGGTGGTAAAATTAGAGGGTATTTCTTCAAGGGAAGCATAACCACAAAAATGAAGTCGGAGATACAAGATTTCGCAAGTTCTTCGGGTTGGAAAACTAAATCCACTAAAATAATGACCAAAAGAGGAATTTTGTGGAGAGCCAAGGGTAAAAGATATCTTTTGATCTTTGCCAACTACCGTGGAATGGGCAATCGAATTTATTGCTCATTGACCATAATCTGATTGACAAAACCGAAAACGCTGATACAATCTCACAACACAAAGGAGGTGCTATATGCACAATATTTCAGGATTAGGTTTGGGGCTTGTTGTTTCATCTGTTCTCAATGGAGTTCTTCTTATCCTTCTTTATCTGAAGAGCAAGGCACACGCAGAAGATATGAATTCACTCAATAATGTGCAAAAAAACATGGAAGATGAACGCCGTCACGATGCTATGTGGAGAGAAATCGATAGCCTCAGCGATAGCATTAGGGAACTAAAGAGCAATCGCACAGGTGGAACTAGAAAGTAATATTAAGTGGATCGTAAGATCCACGCCGCCATCTTAGCAGAGTGGTAATGCAGTCGCCTTGTAAGCGACAGATCATGGGTTCGATTCCCATAGATGGCTTTACGACCACATAAATATCAATATGAGACCGATTTGTCTGTCCGACTTCATTCGTCAGCAAGAATCTTTGGAACCTGAGATACTAATTTCAGAAGGTGCTTGCCCTCCTATTAGTGGGCATGGATTTGCATTAGAGAGATCTATTGCGACAGCAATGAAGTGTGCTGCTGAAAATTTATTGAAAGATACTCGTCAAGACAGATTTGATATTGGAGACAGTGCAGGAAATGACAATGATAAGCCCGATTTGGTTATCAGAGTAAGAAAAGTTGCGGGATCGTCTTTCTCAGGTAACATCAATATTGAGATCAAAGATGAAAGTGCACAGGGAACGCAGATTGGATTGCAGAATAATTTTGACCCCTACAGTTCCGAAGATGTGACTGAGACATCTTGGACTCAAAGTGGGCGAAAGAAGATTCAGGTTGAAAAAGAAATTTGGCTAGGAATCATTCGGGCAATTCACACCAAGAAGTTTGAAATGATTCGACAGATGCAACAGTATCTTCGAACTTCTATGGATCCATCAGCACTACACAAGAAGTACATTATTCCTGGTAGACTACCCTTTGGTAAGGTTTCTAAAATTGCGTGGAAACAGGTAGGAAACAAGGGAACTATTTTCACTCAGAGTGGAGACAAACTCTCCTACAATATCAACGAGTATATTCAAGACTCAGCCAATATTAGATTTTATGAAGAAATCTTGCGGCAAAAGAATGTGCATTTCATTTACATCAATGGAAGAGGACTATATTCAACTGGCCTTAGTAGTTCTCCCTCTATTAAAGGATTGCCAAGACTCGTAGATTCGTGTAAAGGTGCTGCTCAAGTCGAAATTAGACTCAAAGCGAGTGGCGGCTCATATACAAAAAGCGATGCTGCGTTGGCTGAACAGTCAATCGTTACTCATCTGTATTGTAATCAAGATCCAACCACCATTAAAGCCAAGCGCATTTACATGGAGGATTGGGCTGGAAGTACACCAGTCAATCAATCTAAACTATACATGTTTGACGATGAGGATAAACTTCCTCCCGGAATTTCTCATGCCAAGGGAAACGAAGTTGCTAAACTAGTCAGCATTAAGGACATTAAACCCACAAACGAACCTTCCAAATGGTCAGTTCGTATGAGTATTAAACATAGAACTACAAGTCCAACTCTTCAGTTTACGACCCGAATCACATCCAAGAATTTTACGGAATCTCCCTATAAATTCGACACACAAGAAGATATGATAAATTTTCTTCAGTCTATTCCATAAGTTCTTGATATCAAATAACTTGTAAAACTAAATATACTTAGGGCTAAACCCCCCGAAGGAGGTGTTCCATGAGAAACCTTTGGGTAGTAGGACTGCTGCTTGCAGTCACAGTAAGTACATCGGTAGATCGTGCGGGAGTCAAGGCAAAAATAGCCGAGGCTCCCGTGGTCGTTTATGGGGATGGCCTTTCAGTTGCAGAGAGAATTTTATCTCACTCTGTGGTAATTTTATATGAAACACTAGAGGGAAAGAAGAGTCTTGGATCCGGCGTTCTTTATAAGAAGAATGGTTCTTGGTTTGTGATGACCGCCGCACATGTAATTCAAGATGAGAAGGAATTTGGTAAGGGTAAAATTTCAATAGCATTCACTCCATATAATTCAGACATTCCAACGCATGCGTGGAAAGGAATTTTACTAGCGCACAATGAATCTCTAGATGCAGCCATAATAGGATTAGAAGACGCAAAAGATCTTAAAGATTCTATGGACTCAGTATTCGATAGAAATGAGCCTAGAATAGGAAAAGAGATATATGCGGTAGGCAATCCTTTAGGTGAAATCAATACAGTTACCGATGGAATAATCTCCAACAACAGGCGAAAGGTTGATTGGACAAATGAACACCATGTGCAAATCACCGCAAATGGTGCGCCCGGATCAAGTGGGGGTGGAGTATTCACTAAAGATAAGGGTCAATGTATTGGTATCGTTGTAAGAATAAACTATGGAACTAGAATTCTAATGGTTGTTCCTACAAATAGAATATTCGATTGGCTTGACGCAAATAATCTTTCCAATATAGCACCTGACTGATTGACTTTTTGTTTGTAGGCCGTATACTCTCCACATCTCACAAGGAGGAAATATGCCTACAACTACTAACTGCGTCAAGATTTCACCTGAGACTCTTTCGATTCTCAAGAATTTTGCTTCCATCAATCCTAGCCTGTTAATTCGATCAGGCAGTAAACTTAATACGGTTTGTCCGTCCAACCGAATTCTTGCAGAGGCACAGGTTTCTGAGCACTTTCCTGTCGATTTTGCGATTTACGACATGGCTCAATTTCTTGGTATTGTTAGTTTGTTCAAGTCACCTGTGTTTGAGTTCAAGGATACACATTTAGTCATCTCTTCAGATGGTGATGGTGGATCTAGTTCTGTCAAGTATTTTTATACTAATCCCGAATTCATTCAGAACAAGGGAGATAAGAAGATCAAGATGCCGAATTCTGTGGTTGTCTTCGATATTAGCGAGAGTGATCTCGCCTCTATCATGAAGGCAGCATCTGTTCTTCAAGTTCCTGATATGTGTATCACAAGTGAGGAGGGAAACCTTCTTGTTAGAGTTTGTGATAAGAAGAACCCGACAGGTAATAGTTGGGAACTCATTGTCTCTGAAGTTGCAGAAGAGGCCGATCACTTCCCCTTCTGGTTCAGTATCGACACAATGAAAATGGTTCAGGATGATTATGCGGTTTCAATCGCATCTAAGGCAGTAGCAAATCTCAAGGGAAAGAATGTGCCTGTTCAGTATTGGATCGCTATGAGTGCAGGATAATAAAATGAATCACTTTTTGTGGGTAGAAAAATATCGACCGAAAGATATCGACTCCTGTATTCTTCCTGACAGGATTCAGCAGACATTTCGTGATGTTGTAAAGTCTGGTCAAATTCCCAACATGATTTTAACGGGAAGTGCAGGTTCAGGTAAAACGACTGTCGCCCGAGCATTATGCAATGAGATGAACTTGGACATGCTGTTCATCAATGCATCGGACGAGAGTGGAATTGATGTTCTTCGAACTAAGATTCGCAACTTTGCTTCTACTGTTTCGATCAGTGGGGGAAATAAAGTGGTGATCTTAGATGAAGCAGATTATCTAAATCCGTCTTCCACTCAACCTGCACTTCGTGGTTTCATGGAAGAGTTTGCTGCTAATTGCAGATTTATTCTGACTTGTAATTTCAAGAATAGAATAATTGAGCCATTACACAGTCGATGCAATCTGATCGACTTTAAAATCTTCTCAAGTGAGAAAGTTAGTGTTGCTGCTAAATTCAGCCAAAGAGTGAAGCATATTCTTGATGCTGAAGGGATCAGTTATAACGATAAGGTTATCGCTGATTTGATTATCAAGAATTTTCCTGATTTCCGTAAAACCATAAATGAACTGCAAAGATATTCATTGGGCGGAAAAATTGATGTGGGGATTCTTTCAACTAGCGAGAATAACCTTGGAATCAAGACTTTGGTCAAGGCTCTCAAAGCAAAAAGTTTTAATGAAATTCGGAAGTGGGTAATAGACAATAGCGATAAAGACTCTTCGCATTTATTCCGATCAATCTACGACGGTTTACAGGACCACTTGACCCCTGACTCCATTCCACAGGCGGTTTTAATTATTTCAGAATATCAGTATAAGGCAGCATTCGTCGCAGACCATGAAATAAATTTAACCGCATGTTGTATTTCTCTTGCCGCCGACTGTACCTTTAAGTGACTTGAAGCGATGTTTCTCTATAAATAGATTCGTACTATCCCCTAAGACTAGGAGGCAGAAATGGAATCAGTTAAGAGCCTCAATGACCTTTCCATAAAAATTCACGAAATAGGAAAGAAGTATGATATAAAAAGTTTTGTAACCGAATTCAAGAAATCAATTTATGAAATAAATCATAAGGCATGGGATGAAATTGATAGTATTACTGCATCTGATTTATCCGAAGCGACACCCCTATCTAAAATTATGCTTATGTCTAGCATATTAAATGATGATGAATTATTTAAAGTGATGAAAGTGTCTGAGAGTCTAAACAAAAAGTATCATTATGAAACATTTAGTCAAGAATGCGAAGTCGTTCGGCGCAAATTCCTTGAAGAGAGAGATGGTTACTTCTCAGCAAAAGCAATTAGAAATACTAAAGAAAAAGATACCGGAGAGATCAATTCATATTTTGAGATTACTGGTATGTCTGACATGATGCTTGGTAGTTGGATAAACAAAGTTCTTGAAAGAATTTATCCATACTGTTTGGATATTGAGTATGAGAATCTTAATGGAAGTAAGGTTAAAACAAAAATTGCTCACAAGAATACTATAGTCTCTAGCAATTTTGTTGAGTGTCCTTTGATTCCAAGATATCACGGTAGCAACGGATACGATCAATTTCTATTAAACTCTTATTACGACATCAATAAAATGAAGTGGGTATATATTCCTTTGAGGCTTATTGTTAGTCTTACATCACCTGATGGGATCAATGTAGATGATTTGGATTTAAATGATGAAAATTAATAAAAGACTTTCACCTTTCGACTTTGTGAAGAGTATAAATGAAAAGAATGAAAACCTGATTCAGGTGCAACCTGAAGTGGAAAGAGATTATATCCCTTACATAGTTAATCGTGCATTATCGTTTAGCCCCGATAGTATTCTCTATGCTAACTCTATGAATGAGAGGTGGACTATTGATAAGAAATTACAATATGACTTTTTATATGGATCTGTACGCCGTCGCCGTCGCTATGACAAGTGGATAAAACAAAATAGTTTTGATGATGAAGTAATACCATTAATCATGGAACTCTACCAAGTTAGCCAAAGACGAGCGTCTGAATATTTATCTTTACTTACGGAAGATCAAAAGCATCTACTTCGAATGGGACACGGGGGAAGAAATATTGATAAATAACTACTGATCAGTAATCAGGAGTTATTATGTCTTTAGTAAATACATTTGTAGAGGTTACATTAGAAGATCCTCAAAATTTTTTGAAAATTAAAGAGACTCTAACTAGAATAGGAGTTTCTTCAAAAACTGATAAAAAACTCTATCAGTCTTGTCACATACTTCACAAAAGGGGGAAGTATTATATTGTTCATTTTAAAGAATTATTTGCTCTAGATGGATTATCAGATTCCACTCCTGAGCATGATATAGGTCGCAGAAACACAATAGCAAATCTATTAGAGGAGTGGGGGTTATGTAAAATAGTTAATAGGGACTCAACAAAAACTCCCATCTGTCCTATCAATCATATAAAGATAATCTCATATTCCGAAAGAAAAGATTGGGAATTAATCCCCAAATACAGTATTGGAATTAAAAAAACAGTTGACAAAAACAGAAAAAAGTTGTAAGATACCCAAACAAAAATGGGGTTTAAATTATGAGCGATATTCGCACAGTATCTGTTGGCGTTCACAAAATTCATCCTAGTGCATTTGATCCAGTTTATGCAACTGAGGGATCTGCGTGTTTTGATATCAAAGCATGTTTTGTCAACGGGAAATGTCTTGTTAAATCTTTTACAAACGAAAGCAAAAGTCACATGCTTTTGGCGGCATCTGATTTAAATCATGACTTGAAGTATATTTCTCTCCCCCCTCAATCCAGAACTATGATTCCGACGCAATTATCATTTGATATCCCCGATGGGTGGTCAATGAGATTGCACATGAGATCCGGTCTTTCTATCAATGGAGGATTAATGCTCTGTAATGCTGAAGGAATTATAGACTCAGATTATACTGATGAACTGATGATTCTAGTCTATAACTCAAGCCAAATTCCAATTCGAATTAATCATGGAGACAGAATTTGTCAAGGTGAGATAGTTCCTACTTATAAGGCCAATTTTTACTCTTGTTCTAAACCGCAAATTAAAACATCTAGAACTGGTGGATTTGGATCAACAGGTAAGTCCTGACGAATTAATTTGCGAATAAATCTAAAGTTCGATATTCGATGTGCCGATGAAAGGAATGTATAATGACCCGTGATGAACTACTGAAGTCCCATAACGAATTAACAAAAAAGGCTTATGAACTCATGAAGCGAAAGAACGCTGATTATGCTGGTAAGGCTGGCACAGAACCTTTCGCAAACTTTACTCGCTGCGAGGCCATGGGTATTTGTAACACAGAGGCAGGAATGCTTGTTCGAATGACGGACAAGTTATCAAGACTATCATCTTTTGTTGAAGCAGGTGCTTTTCAAGTTAAGGATGAGAGTCTTGAAGACACTTGTGTTGACATCATCAACTATGCCGTTCTGTTTCATACCTTTGTTCAGGACAAGAAAAATTCAAACTGAAAGGGGTGATTTCATGAAGTGGATTCTTACCCTCGCCTGCGTGTGTGCGCTTGCGTGTGCGCCTGCGCCCGTGCGTGTACCTTCTGCATTGACACCCAAACTTCTTGCTGCTATTCGGCAAGTCGAAAGTGGCGGAAATGATAATGCTGTCGGTGATCAAGGTCGAGCGATTGGTCCCTATCAGGTATGGGAAATTTATTGGAAAGATGCGGTTGAGTACGATAAAACAATTGGCGGTTCATATAAGGACTGCTATAATCCCGAGTATGCAAAGAGAGTTGTTATCGCCTATCTAAGTCGATATGCTCCAAAGAATGCGACGGCAGAGGATTTAGCGAGGATCCACAATGGTGGACCAAGAGGACACAAGAAGGCTGCAACAATTAAGTACTGGCAAAAAGTTGAAAAGGAGATGAGAAAGTGAAAAAACCATTTGGATATTCTTATTATCTTGATATGTACAAATGTCGTGTTGGAGCAGCAGACGATTTGGAACTACATTATCGGTTTCTCGAAAATGTAGTTGACAAGATCGGCATGACTCGCATGAGTCAACCTTTCGTGATTCATGCACCCACACAAAAGGGTGTGGAGTTATATCCGAATAAGGCAGGAGTGAGTGGTTGGGTTCCGCTTATTGAGAGTGGCATACAGATCCACTCCATCGAACCAACCCACTTCATCACGCTTGATGTTTACTCCTGCAATAAATTCGACAAGGATATTATTCTTCAGTATGCAAGGGCATGTTTCGGGTTTAAGAAATTCGAAGAGCATTACTTTGAGCGTGGAATTGAATATGGAGATGACGAATGACGAATTATCAAATCATTCAGGGCGACTGCATTGAGGGCATGAAGACTCTGCCTGACGGTTGCGTTCATACTTGCATCACATCACCTCCCTATTTCGGACTCCGTTCATACGATGGTGGTGACAGCGAGATCGGACGGGAGGATACCGTTGACGGCTATGTGCAGAAGATGGTAGAGGTGTTTCGTGAGGTTCATCGCATTCTCCGTGATGACGGTACTCTGTGGTTAAATCTTGGCGACTCGTACATGAGCGCAAAGAACTGTGCCCCGCCACCACAGACTATTGGTGGGCAGCGTGGAATGCCTTCAGACTTCATCCCTCCTAATCGCAAGGATCAAAGAGGGCTTAAGGGTAAGGACTTGATTGGTATTCCTTGGAGAGTTGCACTTGCCCTACAGGCTGATGGATGGTATCTGCGGCAGGACATCATCTGGAGCAAGCCGAATCCGATGCCTGAAAGTGTGGAAGACCGCTGCACCAGAGCGCATGAGTACATTTTCATGTTGACTAAGAAGCCCAAATACTATTACGATCACAATGCTATTAAGGAGGACGCTGTGGGTAAGCCTCATGCTCCTGGAAACAAGAGCCGCACACAACCCGAAGAAAAGGGTGCCCGTGATCCAGCATTAGAGCCTGATAGGGTATGGGGAGCAGATGGCAAGCGTAACAAGCGTTCTGTGTGGACGGTGAACACGAAGGGCTACAAGGGTGCACACTTTGCTGTATATCCCGAGAACTTGATTGAGCCGTGTGTGCTTGCGGGATGTCCTGAAGGGGGAACTGTATTCGATCCGTTCACAGGCAGCGGCACCACGGCTGTAGTTGCCATGAAGAACGGTCGCAACTACATTGGCACCGAACTGAACCCCGAGTATGTGAAGATCGCAGAAGAGCGTATTGCAGATGAAATAAAACCTAATCTTTTGGAGATGATGAATGAGCAAATTTAGACCGATTGGCAAATGGGTAAGCGTTAAGACACCAGGACTTGGTCAGCAAAAGAAGACCAAGGAAGGTATCATTTATACTGAAAAAATTACCAACAAAAACATTTGGAGTGTTGTTGTATCCGTTGGAGACAAACTAACAGAGGACATCAAAATTGGGGATAAAATTCTTTGGGATTTGACAAAAAATGGTGGACGAGGACATGGTGGTTGTGATATAGTACACCAAGATTGGATCTTAGCAGTAGAGCGTGAATGAGCAAATTCTACACACATGTTGCCTGCAAAGGCGGTAAGATCCTGCATCGGGGGTGGGACGATGATGGTAGACGGATTCATGAATCTGTTCCATTTCGTCCTTCCCTCTTCGTGAGAGATTCAAAACCATCCGATCCGCCAAAGTACAAGACCATCAACGGTATGGCTCTCCGTGAAATCGACTTCCCGAATCAGTATGATATGCGGGAGTTCATGGATGAATATGGCAAGTACGAAGGATTCACCATCTACGGTGAGATCGATTCTCAATATCAGTTTATTTCTAAAGAATACAGAGGAGACTCCGAAGTCGATTATAATCCTAATCACATTAGGGTAATGTATATCGATATCGAAGTTGAGAGTGAGAACGGGTTTGCATCCCCCGAAGATCCTACTGAAAGAGTTAATGTTATTACTATTCGAATGTCGGATGGTAAAGGATATACTCTCGCTCTACATGACTTCGATGTTTCGGGTGTCAAGTGTTTCTCGTTTGATGATGACGAGAGAGCCTTGCTTAGTCACTTCGTTGATCTTTGGGAGTCATTAGACACCGATATTGTTTCAGGGTGGAATGTCAATGGTTTCGACATGCCATATCTCTATAACAGAATTACTGCTCTGCTCGGTAAGAAGACAGCACAGAAACTATCTCCTTGGAATATTGTTCGTGATCGTAAAGTGACTGATCAGAATAGAACATATACCGTCTATGAGTTTACGGGGATAACTATTCTCGACTATATTGAATTGTACAAGAAGTTCACTTTCGTTAAGCAAGAGTCATATCGATTGGGATTCATTGCATCTACCGAACTTGGCGAAGATAAGATCGCTTACGATGACATCGGCACAATCACAGACTTTTATCGTCGTGACTTTCAGCGATTCGTGGAGTATAATGTTCGTGATGTTGATCTTGTTGTTGGGCTTGAGAATAAGTTACGCCTGATCGAACTTGCGCTCGGTCTTGCATACTCTTCAAGAACAAACTATGGTGATGTGTTTACACAGGTTCGCATGTGGGATTCCATCATTTACAATTACTTGTTGCAGCGTAACACGATCATTCCGCCACGAAAGAAGTCGGATAAAGACGAGCAATTTGAAGGTGCTTATGTAAAAGACCCACAAGTGGGACAACACGATTGGGTTGTCTCGTTTGACTTGGACAGTCTCTATCCCCACCTCATCATGCAGTATAATATCTCACCTGAAACAAAGACGGACAAGTCTTTCTTGTTTCTTCGTGGCAATCTTAATCCTGATATGATTCTAGACAATACTGACAAAGTCAAGGATCAGAGTCGATCTGCTTCTGAGAACGGCGTTAGCATCTGTGCAAATGGTGTGGCATTCACTAATGAGTTTAGAGGATTTCTCCCCGAACTTATGGACACCATGTATGAGCAGAGAAAGCAGTTCAAGAAGAAGATGCTTGAGTTGAAAGCATTCCTTAAGAACAATCCTGATTTGTCTGCTGATGAGGTCGATGAAAAGAAGCGAGAGATCGCCAAGTACGGCAACTTCCAACTTGTCCGAAAGGTGCAGTTGAACTCTGCGTATGGTGCATTGGGCAATCAGTACTGTCGTTACTATGATTTGGAAATGGCAGAGGCCATTACTGTTTCAGGTCAGTTGTCTGCTCGTTGGATTGAAAAGCAATTGAACGAGTTTCTAAACAAAGTTTGTGAGACTGTAGGTGTTGACTATGTTATTGCATCGGATACAGATTCAGTATATCTGCGAATGTCCGAGTTGGTGAATAAGATGTCTCCCAATAAGTCTCAAGAGAAGACAGTTGACTTTATCGATAAGTCCTGCAAGAGCATCATCCTCCCATTCATCGCAAAGAAGTATGATGAATTAGCAAAGCGTATGAATGCTTACGCCAACAAGATGTCCATGAAGCGAGAATCGATTGCGGCCAAGGGAATTTGGACTGCAAAGAAAAGATATGCTTTAACTGTTCTGAAGGGTGAAGACGATGTTTATATGGACACACCCGAACTCAAGATTACCGGTCTTGAGATGGTGAAGTCATCCACTCCCGCCATCGTGCGTAAGCGACTCAAGGAGGCCATGGAGATCGTCATGCTGAAGGATGAGAGTAACCTCCGTAGGTTCGTTCAGGACTTCCATGCTGAGTTTATACGGCTTCCTGCCGACAAGGTAGCCTTCCCCCGTGGATGCAATGGGCTTGACACCTACGGGGACTACAGCAGCATATACAAGAAGGCGACACCAATTGCCCCCAAGGGTGCGCTGATATACAATCATTGGATTCGAATGAAGAAACTTGGTAAGAAGTATCCTATGATCCGTGAGGGCGAGAAGATTAAGTATCTTTACCTTCGAATGCCTAATCCTATCAACGAAAAAGTAATTTCATTCGTAACTTCTTTGCCCGAGGAACTATCCTTAGATAAGCACATCGACTACGAAATGCAGTTTGAGAAATCTTTTGTTCAACCTCTGACTGCAATCGTTGAGATAATTGGTTGGAAACTTGAAGAAACATCATCATTAGAGGATCTATTTGTATGACAAACGAAATCAATCATGCACAGTCGCTCATGAATCTTATTACTATTCTGGTCATTTTAGGTGGACTTGGTATTCTTTGGTCTAGTTTCTTAGAATGGTTGTATGTTGAAAAACCAAACAAGAATACTAAAAACACCAGAAAGCGATCAGTTGCCAAAAAGAAGAGGCAAGATAAGTTCGCTAAATAGTTTCATGGATCGTTTCGGGACTTTCACATCTCATAAGGTAAAACTACCACATGCTCATCTGTGTTTTGATGATCATTGTATATCTAATTGGCATTACAATGCTAGAGACATTCTCAGAAAACATGATGCTAAAGCCGTATTTTACATCGATTCATTCGATCAATTGAGTAATTCAGACATTGATTTGATTTTTGAATTAAAGAAAGATGGTCATGTTATAGGGTGTCATGGGGTTTCTCATAAGGATGCCCTAGAGTACGGTGAAACGGATAATTACATAGATGAAGAGGTAATTCCTGCTATGGAGTCAATGGCAGCGGTTGGACTTCCGCCAACACATTTCGCTTTCCCCTATTCAAGTTTCAATTCTTCTCTTTATGATGCAGTATCTGATATGTTCTGTTATATCAGGCTTAGACCAGGACAAAACACTCTATACAATGATAGATTTTTATTGATGCGACATGCTGATATGCTACGGGAAAGAGAAGGCGGAAGAAATAGCGAGACCTACGAACACAGAATTCGTCGTGGAGATATGGTCAATGTTATTGATGAAATCGACACCAAATTGAAGATGGGTCTAGGCATAAACTTAGTTTTCCATGATGTTCACCCACAGTCGCAGAAAAATAATGGAACACATGCAGATAAATTGGGATTTGTCACAAAGGAAGAACTAGATACCGTGCTGTCTGCTGTTAAGATGGCAGGTGCTTCATTTGAGACATTTGAATGTTCAACTAATTGATTGACACACTAACTTATAGGGGATATAATCCCCAAATCACTTTGTAATGGAGATAATATGAACTTTCTGAAGAGTCTTGTTAAGAGCAGTGGAAACGAACATGCAACTATTGCAATCGACGGAACCGAGGCCGATGTTTCGGGATTTGTTGACACCGGATCCTATGCGTTCAACGCATTAGTATCAGGTACGCTTACGGGCGGAATTGCTAACAATAAGATCATCGGGATTGCGGGTGAATCTGCTACAGGGAAAACATACTTTGCTCTTGGTATTGCAGGACAGTTTTTGAAGGACAATCCTGAAGGGGCTGTGCTTTACTTTGACAGCGAACAGGCAGTCACACGGGAAATGATCAAGTCCCGTGGTCTTGATCCAACCAAGGTTGCCGTATTTCCTGTGGCTACTGTTGAGAACTTCAGATTCCAACTGATTCAGATCCTTGACAATTATGGTAAGTTGAACAAGAGTGAACAGAAGCCAATCATGGTTGTCCTCGACTCCCTAGGAATGCTTTCGACATCCAAGGAAATGAATGACACAGCGGAAGGCAAGGAGACCCGTGATATGACCCGTAGTCAAATTATCAAGGGAACTTTCCGTACTGTAACCCTTAAGTTGGGAAAGTACAACATTCCTTTAATCGTTACTAATCACACTTATGATGTTGTGGGGGCTTATGTACCAACCAAGGAGATGGGTGGGGGAAGTGGTCTAAAGTATGCTGCCTCAACTATCATTTATCTGACGAAGAAGAAGCACAAGGTCGATGATGAGATTGTTGGCAACATCATTCATTGTAAAACCTACAAGAGCCGTCTGACAAAGGAGAATCGTCAGGTGGATGTTCTGCTCAACTACGACACGGGTCTAGACCGATACTATGGTCTTGTTGAACTGGGGCTGTCTCAGGGATTATTCACCAAGGTCTCCAACAAGATTCAATTTCCAAACGGTGTCGCTGCATTCGAAAGTCATATCAACAAGAATCCCGAGAAGTACTTTACTGATGATATTATCAAGGCTCTTGATGATGCTGCTGCGAAGGAATTCAAGTATGGTGGTAATGGAGAAGAAACGGAGGAATCAGAGTGAGACTAGTCGTTAAAATGCCTACAAGAAGTAGGCCACAGAAATTTTTTCAAGTAATTGATAGATATATTAATTTTTGTTCCGGAGTTAGAGATGTTCATTTCTTTGTGTCAATGGATCATAGTGACTTTTCGATGAATAATCAAAATGTTCATTCGTCACTACAGAAATTACAACAAAAAACAAATGGAAAGTTCCATTATGAATTTGGAGATTCAAAAACAAAGATAGAGGCTTGCAACGCAAATTTAGATAAGATTCTTCAGTTGAATCCCGATATCATTCTACTCGCATCTGATGACATGATTCCAATTATCTCTGGATATGACGATATCATTTGTAAAGATATGGAGAATAATTTTCCCGATACGGATGGGGTTTTGCACTATAATGATGGATTTTCTGGTAAAGATAACCTGATTACTTTAAGTATCTTGGGTAGAAAGTACTTTGATAGATTTGGATACATTTACAATCCTGAATATAAAAGTGTATTTTCAGATGATGAATTTACTCAGATTGCAAGAATTTTGAATAAGGTTGTTTATTCTGACAGGTGTATAATTCAACACCAATGGGTAGGAATTCCATATATTCTTGCGAGTAGGGGAGAGATTTCAGCAAATGAAGTTCAAAGAGATTCACTTCATGAGAGAAATGAATCGCAACAATTCTATGATTATGATCGTGCGATTTACGAAAAAAATAAAGCAAATAATTTTGGTTTAGTGACTGAATTACAAAAGGAGAAACTTGATGTCGTGGCGACCAACTCATAAACTTTCGATTCTTATCCCAAGTCTAAACGAAAGAAATGTTAAACTTGAGAATCTAAAATCAGAATTGAATCAACAGATAGACAGAAAGTCAGTTCAAGTTATTTCTATGGTTGATGATAGACAATTAAGCATAGGTCAGAAGAGAAATATGTTACTCAATCAGTCTTCGGGAGAATATGTTGCTTTCATCGATGATGATGATTTAATTAGCAAAGATTACATCGAAAAGGTATTGAATGGTGTTAAAAACAATCCCAGTTGTTCTTCATTGACGGGTAGAATAATTTTTTCAGATGGATATTCTAGATCATTTATCCATTCGTTGAAATATGACCGTTGGATTGATGACCATGAGAGTAAGGTTTATTATAGACCTCCTAATCATCTCAATGCAGTTAAAAGAGATATAGCAAAGGCAGTTGGATTTCCTTCGATAAATGTGGGTGAAGATCGATATTTCAGTATGGGAATTAAAAGTCTTCTAAAGAAAGAAGAATGGATTGATGGTGTCATCTATCAATATATGTGCAGTAAAACTTTTGAAGAAACTCATAATAATCAGGTGGTAAGATGAAGGTTTGTGTAACTGGCGGGGCAGGATACATCGGTTCTCACTTGGTGTCTAATTTAATAAATGCGGGACACGAAGTAATAGTGATTGATGATCTTTCTAATGGAGATGTCGTTAATACGGTTAGTCCAAATTATAGATATTTTTCTCATGATATTCGTGAGATTCATTATCTTGAGAGTGTTCTTAAAAACACAGAAGTTTTTTTCCATCTGGCCGCAGATAAGAGAGCAACTAGTGAAGACTATTACGACATTTCATCAGTAAATATTTCGGGCACAACGGCTGTTCTTGAGATGGCAAAGAAAGTTAATGCTAGAAGGTTTGTATTTTCATCGTCCTGTGCCTTATACACAAGAGACATGTATAAAAATGGTCCAGTAACAGAAGACGCTGCAAATTATAATGTCGGGTCACAACAAGGAATGTATGGACTAAGTAAACTTCTGTGTGAAGACATCTGTAAGTTCATGTCTAAAGGTGAAATGACAACAGTTTCTCTAAGATACTTCAATGTTTGGGGAGGAAAGTACTTAAACTCTCCAAAACTTCAAAAATCCGCAATGGAGATATTTTTAGACAGAAAACATTCAAATAGTCCAATTAAAATTAATGGTGATGGATCAACTATTAGAGATTTTGTTCATGTAGATGATGTTGTCTCTGCAAATTTACTTTCCATGAATCATAAAGTGATTTCTAATATGGAAACATTCAATATTTGTACAGGTGTGGCGAGTAAAATATTAGACATAGCAAAAATGATTGCAGGGGAAAAACATCCAATCACATTCGGTCCTATTTCAGATATCGAACTCCCCTGGTGTGTGGGTTCATATGAATTAGCCAAAAATCGTTTGGGGTGGGAACCGAAATACAGTATCGATGGTGTGAAGAACCTATACGAAAGTTGGAGTTTAAGTAAAAACCTCAACTAAATTTATTTGAAATCGATAAACAAATTTTCAAAAACTTTGTGTTGTCTATAAATAATAAGGAGACTATTTTATCATGAAGGTAATTTCATTTGGGCTTTGGGGAAACAAGCAAAGATATATTGAAGGTGCAGAGGCAAATGTTATTTTAGCCAGAAGATTTTATCCTGACTGGCAATATTGGTTTTTCTGTGATGAAAGTGTTCCTAATGAAACACTATCTTTACTTTCTAAACAAAAAGATTGTCGTGTGATGGTTACAAATACCAAAGACACTAGACAAGATAGACTATTTTGGAGATTTTGGGCAGCATCTTATGAAGATGTTGATGTAATGATAGTTCGTGATACCGACTCACGAATTGGTCAGCGTGAACAAATGGCAGTAAACGATTGGTTAAATCAAGGAACCTCTTTCCACATCATGCGAGATAATCTTGTTCATAATGTTCCAATGTGCGGAGGAATGTGGGGATGCCGTGCTCATAGATTGAGAAATATTAGAACAGAAATTGAAAAATACTATGATGCTGGGAAACACAACAAAGTTATTTGTGGTGTGGATCAAGATTTCCTGCATCAAATAGTTTGGCCTGTAGCAATGCACGATTGTACAGAACATGATGATTTCTTCTCTAAGAAACCATTCCCATATATTCCAAGACACGAAAAATATTATGTTGGTCGTGTATTTGAACCAGTTCAGGACGATTATATCCAAAACACTCCGCTATTGAGAGGAAGAGTTACAGTATGAATCCTTTAGTACTTCATCATCATCTTGGAATGGGTGATCACATTATCTGTAATGGAATGGTACGAACTCTTCTCAATAAAGGTAAATTTTATACTGATGTCTATCTATTTGCAAAGGAGAGGAATGCAAATAGAGTGATTAGAATGTTTGATGATGAACCAAGAATTCATGTTATATCGATTCCAAGTAATCAAAATGAAATTCAATATGTCAACAAATTCATATTCGAAAAAAATGTAATGAATTTTATGAGATGTGGATTTGGTGCAGTTGACAATCTCCAACTTATGGGTATAACTAAAGACTTTGATGAAGCCCTTTATATTTCAGCCGGTATTCCACATGAAAAGCGTTGGTCAGAATTTAGATTGCGTAGAGATCCTGTTGAAGAGGGAAGAGTTCTTCGTAAATTAAATCCAAATAGTGAAAAGTTTATGTTTGTTCATGATGATCCGAGTAGAGGGATAGTATTCTCCCCCGATAACTCAAACGGTCTCAAGATTATCAAGAATGATCCGAGTGAAGACATCTTTAATATGTGTATGCTACTTGAGCATGCTGAAGAAATTCATTGTATGGAAAGTTCGTTTCGTTGTTTGATAGAGCATCTTCCGAATATTAAATGTCCTTTGTATCTACACACAGGAGTTAGAAATGATGGTCATGGGGAATCAATTGTTTCTGGAGTTAGGAAAAAGTGGATTACAGTATGAATAATTTAATTGTCGGATCAACCTCGCAAATATCACACTACTTCCCGAGCGAATACCATAGAGTTTCCTCTAGAAACTATGAATCCGCATTAAATACTAAATGGGATGCTGTTTATATTTGTTTTGGAGAAAATAGAACATTTCTCGCAAATACGACTGACAATTTAATGATGAAATCTTTTTATGATGTAAACCACACCATGACTATAGATGTAGTTGAAAGGTTTTCCCCCATCTCTAGAAAAGTTGTGGTCTATTCTACAGCGGATCTATGGAACGATACGACTGGACCAATAGATATTAATCGCCCCTTTCAGTTTAAAAGTAATCACTACATTATGTCAAAATATGCTATGTCAATTAAATTGAAAGACAAGTCTTTATATCCAAATGTGAGTGTTGCCTATCCATTCAATTTTAATGGGATTTATAGAAAAGGGGAATTTCTCTTTGGAAAGGTTTTCGATTCAATCATCAATAAAAAACCGATTACTTTGGGCGACACCTACTATTATAGAGACATTTTACATCCATCCATGGTAGCCAATGAGTCCATGTCCCATGATGTCGGAGAGGACTTTATGATTGGATCTGGCAGACTCACTTTCGTTAATGACTTAATAAGAGAACTATACAAAAGTTTTAATCTATCATATAATGATTTGGTTAAAGAAGAGTGGAAAACTCCTGCACAGTATAGAAATAGAATTTTCTATTCGGCAAATCAATCTATTAATCCGACAAATGAAACAGTAATCAATTTATTAATTAAGGAATTGAAAGGAGCAATCAATGGAGGTTGAAGTTTCTATGGGTGAGGTGATTGACAAGTTATCTATTCTTTCTATCAAAATGAAGAAGATAACAGATCCGATAAAGATTGCAAATGTCACAAAGGAATACAATAATCTTATTAATCAGGTAGAACTTTTTACTAATCCAATCCTTAACAATCTTTATAGTAATCTATGTGCAGTTAACATGCAATTGTGGGAGATTGAAGATGCAATTCGCCTAAAGGAATCTAAAAAAGAGTTTGATCATGAGTTTATTGAACTTGCACGATCAGTCTATTATAAAAATGATAGGAGATTTGAAATCAAGAGTGAGATCAACAAGATCTGTAATTCAAGCATCGTTGAGGAAAAACAGCATGTCGAATATCAGTCCCATTAAGTTCGATGATGACCTCCTAGACGATTTCGTATCAGGAGAGACTTTGAAGAACGCCTGTGGGTCTTTCTACAAGCCCACCGCATTTGACTCATCGGTCTCACTTCGGGATGTGGATAACGACACCGTCTTCTGCAAGACCGAATCTGCTGCGGAACTCTTCCCAATCATGAGGCAGAATCCAAATGTAAGACGAAGAGTGGTGACCCACAACTCAGATATAAGCATCGACGCTCGTATTGCGGCTTCTCGTCCACCCAACATTACTATTTGGTATGCCGTCAACAGCACCCACTCTGATCTAAACATCATCCCTGTTCCCTTGGGGATTGCAAATAGCCATTGCGTAATCACGACCAAAATTC